>VMHT01098366.1_pt1 | contig 29101 bp, 34 predicted proteins | sample 4693611 | NCBI WGS metagenome assembly VMHT01 (sample SAMN12280063, study PRJNA550983) | marine metagenome | isolation source: seawater sampled from same location over 5 years 0.02-0.2 micron viral filtrate | place: USA: collected off the coast of southern California halfway between the port... ... | reverse complement strand
TATAGTGTGCATGATGATTTAGGTGATGCTGTTTATTATCTCGATACATCGGCTGTAACTAAAACAAAACATAACCTTGCTACATTTCATAGGATTCTTTCTTTAGATTGTGGAGGCGTTGATTCGGATGCCTATAAAACTATTGACTTCTTCTTAGCAGGTTTATCTGCATTGGAAGCAAAATGGTTTATTCGTTACTGGTTAAAGACAACCCGTAATGGCTTGCGTGATGGAGTAGTTAAAAAGATTATAGCCAAACATTATAATAAGAAAATATCAATTGTTAAGAAACACTGTAATTTCAATTCTATCAAAGATGTAGTTTCTTATTATGAGCGTGATGAAGAACCCCCATGTGATTTAACACATGGAAAGTTTATTTCACCTATGCTTGCTAAGGAAATACCTATGAAGAAATGGCCTAGTAAACCTATTGTTGATTATAAGTATGACGGCAATCGTTATCAAATTCATAAGAATAGAGATAATGTAATTATTTTTAATCGTAAAGGTAATATTGTAACTGCCCAATTTGCTGATGTTGCAGAACAAGTAAGTAAGTATGAGGTTATGCAAGCCATATTCGACGGCGAAATCTACCCGATAAAGGAAGACGGAAGCCCCGATGAACACAAGAAAATGGGAACGAGAGTGCATTCTAAAGACCATGCCGAGGCTATGGAAAGAGTGCCGGTTCGATGGGTTATTTTCGATTGTTTGAAATGGGAAAGAGAAACTATTATGAATCTTTCTTATGCTCAACGATTAGAGAAATTCAAGTCTAATCCCGACCAAGCGCACAGAATGGAAAAAGACGGAGACATTATGGCATTCTATAACAATGCAATTAACGATGGCTTTGAAGGTATTATTGTAAAAGACACTACATTACCATATGAAGCAGGTAAAAGAAGCACAGGTTGGGCTAAATACAAACCGCCTCAAATTGAATTAGATGTTGTTATTCTTGCGGCTTCTTACGGAGAAGGTCGTAGAGCAAATGTATTCGGAACTTTTGAGATGGGCGTTAAGTCCGAAAGTGGATTTACTAACATTGGTTCTATTGGTAGTGGGTTTACTGATAGCGATTTGATTAGTTTAACTAATCAGTTGCGTAAGGTTGTAGAGTCTTACAATGATGGAAGGTATGTATTCCTTCCTCGAATTGTTTTGGAAGTTAAGGCTGATTTAATTAGCCGAGATGCAAAGGGAAATATAGGTTTGCGATTCCCTAGAATGAAACGAATTAGAAATGATAAGTTTGTAGCAGACATAAACACGATTGAAGATGTGGAGAGATTAATATGATAGAAGTAGGAGGATTAACAGTAATAGATTTTAAGACATATTCTTGTGTTAAAATTGACACGGAAGGATATGCACACTTAAAAGACATAACTACTACGCAGGGAAGACCAAAGAAAATGAAAGCAGTATTAGTTCCGTATTTTGAGAATGGCGTTTTTATTACACCTGAACCTGAACCAGTGGAAGAGTTTAAAGTAAAAACTAAAATTAGTGTAAGGAAAGTTGCAAAGGAAGAAGTAGAAATGCCTATTAGTAATTCAGCAATACGACTATTATCTGAATGGGCAGATACAGGAATCCGTAATGCCATTATCAATGCACAACATAATGCTATGCGTAGAGGTGCAAAAACAATCCAAGCAGGAGATATTTATTGGTTGGAGACTAATATGCAAGTTCGTGGCTATTGGCCCACACAGAACGAATATGCAAAGAAGGAGGAATAAGTGTGTTTAGTAAAGATATGTTGATTGGTATTATTCTCGGTATGTCTAAGACTGATATTTACTTAGATAGAAATGATAAGTCACAAATTGGTTATAGAGTTAGGCTTAGGGTAAATCTTCGAGCAAACGCTGAGTTCCTTTTGGCGATTCAACGAAGTTTAGAACAACACCAAATAGGCACTACCTATAAGGAGACTGAACATAAGAGCCGCCCTAAACCAATTCTTAGGATTGGTGGAATTAAAAACTTGTATAAATTATGTCTTTTGATTCCTAAGACTTTACCGGATGCAAAGGATGAATGGGTAGTATTTAGGAAAGCAGTAGATATTGTAGCCAATGATAGACACTTGCAACTAGACGGCTTAGAAGAATTATTTGAATTGAAAGGGGTTTGATTATGGGATTTACAACAATGGAAATAAAAAGGCCGATACTCTTAACTGGTAAAGCGGGAACGGGAAAAACAACTAAAGCAAAAGAATGGTTGCCGGATGCCGCATTGTATTATGCTAACGAAATGAATATTAGAGAATTAGGTTCGATGTCAATAGAAAACGGTATAATCATAGAGGACATTCACATTAAACCGAAGAAAGATGAGATACTCAATGTTCTTAGAAAGTATCGAGGGCAAGTTATAATTACTTCTATCAACGAAAAGTCAGTGCCTAAAGACATTAAGAGTATGTGTCAAATCAAAAGAGCAGGTTCAACTAAACATTTACTAAATGCTATTCAAGAAATAGCACCACGCTCTTGCGAGCCTTTGTCAATGGAACAAGACACTTACAGTTTAGTTTCAATGTATCTAAAGGAAACGGATAGAGATTTGATGGCAAAAATATTGAAGTATAATAAACCATCCGATACACAAATGCTTTCTTGGTTGGTTGAAAACATGCACCCAAACAAAATAGTATTTATTGATAGTGTAGTAAAGCGTAGATGGCCCTTGTCTTATTTTTATGAGATGTTGGCATATACCCATAGCGGTAAAACATTCGGGCAAGTATCAATGCCAAAGAGAGGCAAGTATTCACAGAAACCTAAACTAATCAAAAGGTTGGGAATTAAAAGTGGAGAAGAACGACTATTCAAGCAGTTTAAGAAAGACGAAGAGTTTGTAGAGTTTGCTAAAACTAAACTTAACAATGGCGATTGTCGAATACTTGGATTAGGAGAAAAGAGAAGAAGAAAAAAGACTGACCCAATAAGGGTTCAGCAAAAAACATTAGGTGATTACCTATGAGTAGAAATAAAAATAATAAAAAAAGAATTAGAGCGATTCTAGAAGAAGGGCCAAAAACAACAGGTCAAATTATGACAAGGTTGAAAGATGACGAATCTACTAGAGGAACAAGAAAGATTACTGTAAATGGTGAAATAATTGGATATAAGAAAGTTAAGCGTTCTAATAGGCGTTTAGATGCACCTACTATGAACCAATTGTGTAACATTATGCGAAGTGTTGCAAATAAAGAAGGCTTTTGTAAAGAAACGAAGCAGGTAATTTGGGAATTAAAGGTGGAATAAATATGTTATGGACAGAAAAATATAGACCAAAGAAGATAGGAGATATTGTAGGGCAAGAACATTTTGTAATGGATGCCGCTACTTGGATTGAAGAAAGAAATATGCCAAATGTATTATTGTTTGGTAATGCAGGAACAGGTAAAACTGCATCTGGAATTGCATTAGCGAGAGATATTTTAGGTGATTGTTTTAATGATAACTTTGTAGAAGTAAATGCTTCCGATGATAGGCGACTTGAAGTTGTAAGAACAACAATTAAGAATGTAGCCCAAAGTGGAACAATTGGAGATGTGCCTTTTCGAGTAATTCTACTGGATGAATTAGGAGGAATGACGGTTGATGCTCAAAGCGCATTGAAGCGCATTATGGAAAGATATGCACATAATGTTCGTTTCATTATTACTTGTAATGACCGAAGTAAGATTATTCACCCGCTACAAAGTCGGTGTGCTAATTATCATTTTAAGCCACTTACTAATGAAGTCATTCTTGGTGTAATCAAATCAATGCTTCAAAAAGAGCAAGTAACTGTATTTGCAGATGATGAATTAGCAACCTTCATATATGAGGTAGATGGAGACTTGCGTAGAGCGATAACCGAGATACAGGCGGCTAAGTCTTCCGGCTTCTCTTTATCGAAACAAATAGAATCATCTCACAAAGAATACAATGAAATATTAATCGAAATCTTAAATAAAAATCCAAACAAAGCACTAGCAACCCTTCATAGCATAATCTATGAAGGTAGAAGCGTTAAACAAATCTGTTTAGGTTTGCATAATGCTGTTATTGCTTCGGATGGCTTGGATAATGCTACCAAGTATAAACTATTAAGAACAGTCGGAGAAAGCGAATACCGTTCAACTACCATGACTCCGAAAGTATTACTATCATGGATGGTTGGACAATTAATATGAAGAAGGAAGTGAAAATATGTTAAGCGAAAAAATGCAAGCAGAAATAGAAAAGAGCGCACAATACCTGAAAATGACGGTAGAGGAAGCAACTGAAAAATATACGGAAATTTGTTCCGATAATAACATGGAAGTAAATGACGATTTAGGCTTAGGTCTATGGCGTTCATATGCGGCACAAGTTGTTCGACGAGCAAAACAAGGTGAATCTCCGAAATCTACCGGAAGCAATTCTTTAGTAAAGAAATGCTTTGGTGTTTTTATTGCCTTAGAAGCACCAAGAGATATGATGTCTTGGAATCGTAATAAAGCAAAAGAAGAATACAACCGTGATTCGGATAATGCTTTGAATGAAGGACATGTAGCCGTTGCCACAAAGAATGCTTTAGGTAAGTGGATGATTAGCCGTTACCATAATGGTGAATATCAAGAGCGAATGGTCGCTGATTTACCCTCCGGTGCAGAAGAAATGCCGGATGGTGTAATGGTTATTCCTTTGGATAATACTAAAACATACATGAATGGCGGAGAAAACCGAAGTTACGGTAAGCCTTTGCCTTTGGAACAAATGCGAAGAACAGGTATTTTCTACGGAAGTGTAGATGGTGCTGATATGAAGCGATATACCTTTTCATATAAGAATGATGGTGGAGTAGCATTTACTCCCGATTGTTATGACTTTGTTCACTTTGTAGCGATTCCTTCCGAAGATGGTAGTAATCTATATGGTATGACAATGACAACAAAAGACAGTCTTATCCGTAATGCTGACTTAGACCCCGATAACTCAGATTATCGAGATATGGGAGAAGTAGAATGGTTAAGTGTTCTTAATGAAAACTTTGAAAGTCATATGGTTGAATTGGTAGAAATTGACCGAGCGCACATTACTCGCCAAACACTACCTGCCAAAGACCGTTTCGTTATTACTGGTGGAACAGTTTGTAATATGAATATGATGCCAACTTCAAATGGTAATCGCATTCTAAATATTACAGACTTGAATGCTGAATTCGATTATGATAATGAATCAAACATGACTACTTGTTGGATTCCCGAACATCTAAATATTGACTTTGGTATTGGTTCTACTGTAATTGTTGTTGGTCGAACATCACAACGATTGATTGATGGAGTTGCTGACCCTGTAACTATCAATGTTTCTTCTGTTCTTGTAACTGAAAAGCGTGGTGCGCCTGTTGAAGTAGATGCGCCGGTTGAAGAATCATTTGATTGGTTTTGATATTTAAATAGTAAAGTGCGTGTGTAGTCTTACACCAATGAATGTAGGCCAAAATGGGTGCAAAGCCCATTCCTTAAAGGAGGAAAAATAAATGAATGATATTATAGAAGATAGATTCATTCTAAAGGGAGAAAGTTATATTGCAGATTTGCAAAAGGTTGATTTTCTAACTTGGAATGAAAATGATAAGATAGCAGAAACATACTTTGTTAAGTTTCACATTGGAGAAAAAGAAACAAGGTTTGTCTGTTCATCGAAGAAAGAATTACTCGGCATCATCAAGGCATGGTGTCAAGCGAATGGTAAAAATGTAAATATAAATGAAAATGATATAGGTGATTGGCTTGCTAGGGATTAAGAAAGAAAAAACAAATTTTAAAGAATTGATGGCTCAAAAAAGAGCGCAACGAAAAGCACGAATGGTATTAGGTATTTGGGGAGAACCCAAGACCGGAAAGACTGGAATTGCATTAGACTTCCCCGATAAGAACATATATGTTCTTGATTGGGATAGAGGCGTTGAATCAACTTGGTTTGAACACCATGATGCAACAGACCGAATCAATGTATATTGTCCAATTGTAATGCGAAAGGATAACATTATGGATATTGATAAGAGTGAACAAAACTCTCTTGACTTCATTAACTTTGCTAAAGAACAAATGGAAGCAGGTGAAGACATTGTATTCGTTATGGATGGTGTAGATACTTGGCTAGATAGTTGTATTCTAAAGGTTAATCCTAATCCAAGAGTAGTTACCAAGATTATGCCATTTCAGTATGGTAATAGAAATAAGACTTTCTATTTCCTATTGGAAGCAATCTATCAATTGAATTGTGATGTAATTTATATTACTCACGAAACAGAAAAGTATGTTGATAATACCCCTGTTGGTGTGCAACCTGCTTGGAAAGATTGGGGCGGAAAACTGGAACAAGAGATTTACTGCTCAAAGAAGAAGGTCAAGAATGAATTACATTTCAGTGCTGAATTGATTGGTTCAAGAACCAATGGTAATTTAGTCGGAAAGAAATGGACTGTGCGAGAAGGAACTCCCCCTAATATTCAATGGAACGGTGTTCCTGAATTAAGGGAGGGGAAGATTTGAACCCCATGTGGCAACAACAAATTGGCAAAACTTTTTTAGTAGCATCTAAAGTAGGAGAGGTTTTTTCTAGAAATAAACTAGAACTTACCGATTATATTAGTCCTAATTTTTTCTTCATTGATAAAATGGGCGGTATTACAATAGTAATTAAAAATAACAACATAATGAAAATGGAAGAGATAAAATGAAATTCGTAGTGAATAACAAACAAATGGAGAAAGCATTAACAGACATTCAAGGAAAAGGAAAGTATCTAGGTAATGGAGGACTTGGCTCATCTAAGATGGGTTCTTACTTTTACATGACACTTAATGATAATTCTTTGGAGATTTGGAACGGGGATGCTACATTTGGAATGAATATTACATTAACCGTAGAAGGCGTAACGAATGGTTCTTTTATTGGTGATGCTAATTTTATTATTCCTTACTTGAAAAAGTTTGGTGAAAGTGTATTCTTTGAGAGTGGAGACTTTTTGAAATTAACTTCTGGAACAAAGAAGGCTTCTCTACCTATGGTGGTTAATCACCCAAACATGGATGCTATCTCTCGTATTAGAGAAATGGTAAAGCACATTTCATATGAAGAAGCATTAGACAAACTTTGGTCTTTTGGCTCAAAAACTTTTGAAGGGGCATTTCAATTAAATAGTGATATTTTTAATGAAGCAATAAGTCTTTGTGAATTAGTTAAGAGTGGAGTTTACAAACTAAACTATCTCGGTGGTAATGTAACCTTTTCAAGTAGAGCAAACGCTTCAAACCAATATGAACAAACAATTCAATTAGCATCAGCGATAGGAGAAGACGCAACGCTTGAATATTCAGGCCCGCTACATAACTTCTTTGAAAAAGGACAGACTCTTAACTTTTATGTGAAAGATGAATTCCCTTTAATTATTGTAGCCAATAACAGAATGATATTAAAAGCCCCGTATTCGGGAGGAAATTAAAATGATAATTAGTAAATGTATAGATGAAAAGCATATTTACACAGCATGGAGAGAAAACGGAGAAAGAAAGTTTAAACTTGAAGCACATGAGCCATACTTCTTTATTGAGGATGATGAGTTTGAATTTGAAAACTATACAGTGAACAAATACATTTCTCGTTCTTTCAAGTATGAGAAAGGAGGTTGGGTTTCTCTTCAAGGAAAGTCTTTGAAGAAAGTTATTGTTGAACAAGCAACGGATATTTACAAGGCTCGTAAAATGTGGAATAAAACATATGAAGCAGATGTGCCTTTTGGATTTAGATATGCTATTGATAAGTTAAATGAACTACCTGAATTTAAACTGCGAAAGTGGTATTGGGATATGGAATGGCAACAAGGCGGAGAACACCATGATAAGATTACTACTATTGTAATGTATGATAATTATGATGAGAAGTATTACCAATGGGTTTGGTTTCCTAAAGGATTAGAACCTAATATTACTCCCTATGGGATTTCGGGTAAATCTATCCATGAATTTGAAACTAAATGGTTTAGTAGTGAAAAAGATATGATTGAATCATTTATCAATGTTATGATAGATAAAGACCCCGATATGTTAATAGCATGGTTTGGCCTTAAATTCGATTTGCCTAAATTGCTTGAAAGGTGTTGTGCATTGGGTATCAACCCTATGCGTATGTCTCCAATTAACCGCATAGACGGGGTTAAAAAGACCGGCAACGGCTTTACTTTCAGTAAGGGTGAAAGTGGATTCTCTCCTATACAACAGCCATTAGGGGGTCGCATAACCCTCAATTTAGACCTTGCCTTTGAGCGACAATGGAATGATTCACAAAGAGGAACATTGCCATCAATGAGTCTTGAGTTTGTATCTCAAACATTATTCGGTGAAGGTAAATCAAAGGAAACTATTTTTGAAGACCCGAATGAGTTTTACCGTAGAGGTTGGCTTGAAGATACAGAAGCCTATTTGAAATATGCTTTAATAGATGTTGAGTTACTTGTGAGAATAGATGAAACAAACTTTTGTAGTGAAGCGATTATTGCACTACAACGATTACTTGTTGCACCGTTTGAAGCGTGTTTTTATGCGAGTCACATGGGTTCTATTTACTTTATGCGTAATGCTGATTGGATTTGTAAGACTGGAAGTAAAGTGGATAAAAGAGAAACTTATGACGGTGCTATGATTTACGACCCGCTTAGTGAAGGAACAAACGGATTACATTTGAATGTAGCCGCCTTTGATTTTGCCGGTCTTTATCCATCAATGATGATTGCTCGCAATATTTCTTTTGAAACTAAAAGCGAAGAACCTACGGAGTTTGCAGTTAATATCGCAACTCCAAGAGACTTTAGCCCAGTAACAAGAAAGCACATGTTGTATTACAAAACAGATAAATTGGGCTTATTGCCAAGAGCAGTTCTCGAATTGAAAGAGTTGCGAAATGAATATAAGCGTCTTATGAGAGATGCGAGAGAAGCAGGAAACGATTCGGAAGTAGTTAAGTGGAATAACAATCAAATGGCTGTAAAGCGTTTAATGGCATCTTTTTATGGCATTGTTGCATTTCAAGGATTTGGTTGGGCTGATGTTAATTTGGCCGCAAGTATTACTGCAAGTGCAAGAGAAGCAATTAGATTAGCAGCATTCAAAGCAAAGGAGATGAAAATATGAAATGTAAAAAACCATTAGCACACAACCCTCAATTTGAAGGAAAGCACCATTGTAAATTATGTGAAGGAGAGAAAAAAAATGGAGAAGGAAAAGAAAGAAACAATTTGTGACATAACTGAAAGATGTGGTAAAATAATTTATCCTGATGCTAATAAGGTTCATGGACTTGTAATGGAGAAGAGAAAAGAAGGTATTAAGTTAAATTATTATTACTGCGAGTATTGTTTGGGTTTTCATACAACGAGTATGACTATGAAGCAACAGAGGCAATACTTGTTCAGCATTGAAAAGTCACACAGATACAGAAGAAAGAAGGAGGAATCAAAATGAAATTAATAGAAAAGTGGGTCATGGAATCAATCAATAGCCTTAATACAACATTTACAGTAGAAGAAGTAAGAGATAATATTATATCCAAAAAAGGTAATAGTCTTATTATTGGAAGTAATACCCAACTTGCATCTTATTGTAGAAGGCATGGTTATAGGATTGGCCCAATGACATATAGGAGGAAAAGAATATGACTAAAATGAATTCTAGAATGAGAGGATGGATTGATAAAGCAATAGTGGGTCAAGAAGAACCATTTACTGCTAGAGAAATATATGAAAAGATACTTAGGGATAGACCTAATTCAAACTACATAACGAGTGTATATTCAGTGGGTTCATACTTAAGTAGAGTTTGTATCAAGCAAAGAAATAAAGAATATAATATATATTGGAGGAAATAACATGAGAACAAAAATAGTAACAGTTAAAGTATCGTATGATACAGAAGAAACATGGGATATTACCATGCAAGAAATAAAAGAAATATTTCAAATGATGAATAACTTGAAGCGTCATGCTATTATTTTAGAAGTTGAGCAGGGTGTCAATTATGATGATGGACAGAACGAATGAGTTATTAGAAGAATTGCTGGCTATGATAGCAAGAAGTAATAAGATATTGATGATGGTAAATATCGTGAACATAGCGACCATTATAACAATAATTACGGTGGTAATATGAACGAATTGAAAGAAATGAAAAAGAAAATTAAGATGCTAGAAGACGAATTGGCTGAATTGTATAAAGACAATAAGGCACTTACTAAGATGTATAAGGCAATTCAAGAATTACAAGAACAACATGACGCACCTGCGGCCAAGTTTACATATTATTTGGGGTGAAATGAATGGGTAAATTAATAGAATTTGTTTTTATTATTGCTGCAATTATAGTAGCATGGCCTATACTTATGCTAGCCGCTATTTCTGAGGATTGAGAAGAATGAAGGTAGTATATGGACACACTGATTCAATCTATGTTCAAATAGATTCAGTAGAAGAAGCACAAGTAGCAATTAAAGAAATAGAAGCATCAGTGAGAGAACACTTTCCTAATGTAATGCAACTTGAACAACACCCCGTTGTATTAGAATTCGAGAAATACTATTCGGCATTGGGCGTTGGAACAACTAAAAATAGAAATGCAGGTATGATTACTTGGGATGATGGAGAATGGTTAAAAGAACCCAAATTTACTATGACTGGCTTTACTGCTAAAAGGGTAAGCGAAACTCCCTTTGCGAAAGAAATTCAAACGAGCGCACTAAAACAATGGGTAAATCAAGAACCGTTGGGCAGAATAAATATTAGGTTATTTAACTTATATTCTTCTGTATTGAAAGGAGAGATACCCGTATCTTCTCTAATTAAGAGAAGTCGGTTAAAAAGTGAAAGATTTAGCGTTAAGTGTAACGAATGCAATTCTAAGTATGACTTGCATGAATGTTTAGATATTAAGTGGTGTCTAAAATGTGGAACAGATACAAGACAATTTGTTACATTACAAAATAAAAGACCTAGTGTTGGGTCAGGAATTGCAGGGGTTCTTTACGCTAAACAAAAACATGATATGAATTTTGATGATTCATATTTATTTATGAAGGTAAAGCATAACGATACCTTCATAAACCCATTGACTAAGGAAGAAAAAGTCGTAGAGTATATGTCCGGCACAACCTATGAGGACTTTAATGATTATGAGCCGGATTGGGAACACTACGCACAACAGGTCTTGAAAAAGGCCGAACCAATTTATCGAGCGATGGATTGGGACTTATCAAGTATAAGAACAGGAAAATTACAAACAAAATTAGAGGATTGGTTTTAACATGGAACAAGATGAAAAATATAATGCGGTTATTTCCGCTATGAGCGAATATACCTATTACTGGAAGCCGGAGAATTACGATGACCCGTCTATGCCAATATTAAAAATAACCAAGTCTTCGCTTGGTTCTTTTGGTTGGTGTAATAAAAAGTATGACTTTTCATACATTCAACGATTGCCACAAGACCAAAGCGAGGCTATGCGTAAAGGAACTGTGCTTCACAATCATAGAGAAGACTATTTTAACGAGTTTGATATTAAGAAAGTAGATTCAATGACTGCTGATGAGGTGGGGGAATACATAACAGGAATAACACCTATTGATGAATACTATGATATTTCATTAAACATAGCATCGTTTGAAACAAACCGATATTTACAAGCAAGGGCAGAAAATAAGACTGATGAATACTTACCTGTATGTAACGAAGGAAAGTTTGATGCTGAAATAGTTATACCTAAAGGCCCATACAAGGGTGATGCCTCACTTAATTACCAACCGTTTACTTTACAGCGTGATTATAAGATTCATATTCAAGGAATCATTGATAGAATATTTATGGAAGATGGGGGATATGTTCCCTTTGAGTTCAAAACTGGGCCTTGGAAGGATTACAAGGCCGGTGATATGAGGAAAGAAATGGCGTTTTATCAATTGCTAATTGAAAATGCTGATGATGAAGTCTTGATTAAGAACGGCCTACGACCTAATGTGCCTGTTACTCATTGGGGTTGGTATTATCCTGTTTCAAACTATGTCTTTGCTCAACCTGTTAAGACTCGTTCTATGACTTCTGTTATGTTTGGTATTGCTAAACTTCTTAGAGCGTATGAAATGAAACAGTTTCCGACTAAGTTTTATTATAAGACCTGTTCTTTTTGTAGTTTCTTTGGAATATGTGATGCCGCACAAGAAGATACATGGGTGTGATATTATGGATGATATGCAAAAAATAGCCTTTGATGCAATAACTATTCTATCTCACTTAGGTAAATACGATGAAGATACATTGGGATATGCGAGAGCATTACTAAATAGATATGAAGGTGTGATAAATGGACAACGAAATGATTAAACTGAAAGTATTAGCAAGGTCTTGGACATTCTCGGAAATATCTAATCTCAAAAAGACAATAGATGTTCTTTGTAGCGAGATATATAACGAGTCTAAACTAAGTGAAAGATTTAACTTAGTTAGAGAAGTTAAAATAAATGAAGGGTTTGTTGGACACACATTTGAAGATGTAATGAGACAGGCTATAAAAATAAAACTATCTGGTGAAATAGCCGGAGTAATTAGAGAAATGCTAGATACAGCAACCGTAGATTTTGGAGGGAATAAAAATGAAATATCCGAGGGAAGTATGGGCGGGAAGCCACATAAAGAACGCACCACAAATGAAAAGAAGAGTAGTCTTATCGAAGATTGAATACATTAATTTTGTCAATGCACAAAACAATAGAACTAATGTATATACAACAGTATATGATTTCGAGCATTTTTCAGAAACTGCAAAAATAGATTCTTCTGTAATACTAGATAGAATTTTTCTTGACTTTGACGCACATGGAGAAAGAATCGAAAAAGCATTTAGGGATGTTAAAGTAATAATGGAATTGGTATTAGAACAAGAATTTGAATATACTTTATTTTTCTCAGGTCGGGGTTTTCATATGTTTATTTTTGGTGAATTGGTAGAAGACATGAGAAGTATTCAATATTTCTTTAGGGAAATTAAAAAGTATTTAATTTCAAAGGTGGGTGATGACATTACTCTTGATGATAGAGTGGGTCAAAAGACCCGACTAAGAAGAGTTCCCAATACTGTAAATATGGCTTCTGCTGATAGTAACGGTAATCCGTATTATTGCATCCCTTTGCTAGAAGAAGACCTTTCTAAAGACATAAGCGAAATACTTTCTTTAGCATCAAACATGCGCCTTATCCCCTTCCGTAAGGGTGGTAAAAACAAGGCCAAGTTTCCCGATGCACCCCCCATTGAAGAGGTTGGAGGCGAGGTTTCTGTGCCTAAGCATACGGGTAAATTGCCAATGTTGCCATGTTTACACAATGCTATTATGGTAGAGAATCCTTCACATATGGCGAGAGCATACCTCGTTTCATGGTATAGAGATTTATTGACGCAAAGAAGAAAATTAACAACGACAGAACAAAAGCAACAAGTTTTAGAAATTATAGTAGAAGAAATAAAAAACCTAGTAGAAACTAATGAAGGAATATGGCTAGACTGGAATGAATACGAAACAAGAAAACACGCTCGATTTACAGTGTTTGGTAATTATAAAACACCATTCTGTAAGACTGTGCTAATCCCCGATGGGTATTGTGTGGGGAAGTGTTGGCGATACCCGACCTTTTTAGATAAGGAGGACTAATATGTTAATTATAGATAGTAGAGAAAAAGAAGGCTCGAAACTAGTAAAATTAGTTGAGAGTAAGGCGAAAGCACTTAATATCCAAACGGAAAAGAAGTGGCTTGAAATAGGAGATTATGTTTTTGATGATGTTTGTTTTGAAGCCAAATCAACAACAGATTTTTTAGGTTCTGTAATAAGTAAAAGACTTTGGACACAAATAGATAATATGGATAGACACTACAAGACAAATGTAGTTATTATCTATGGCACAATCGAGGAAGCCATATTCAATGTGAAGAAATACTCAAAGGCAAACATACAAGAACCTGCTAGAAGTATTATGTTAAATAATAAATTTCTAGGTGCAATAGGTAGAATTACATTAGATACTGATGTAAAGGCTTTTTGGACTCCAACCGAAGAAGAAGCCTCATTGATAATTACAGCAATTTGTAAAATGAAACCAATAAAAAGAGATGTTATACGCCCCGAAGTATTCAAGCGTGTAACTACTGATGATTTAAGACTTGATGTTCTCACAAGTATTAAAGGAGTATCTATCAAAAAAGCCAAACTTCTTATTAAAGAGTTTGGTTCAGTGATGGAAATAGGAGAACAAACAGAAGAGGAATTACAGTTCCTTGAAGGCATTGGCTTAGTATTAGCCTCTCGCATTCTAAATACTTTAAATTCAGAAAAGAAGGTGAAAATATGAGTGATGAATATGATGAAGAATATGAAAATGAAATCTTTGAAGACTATAAACAAGTGAGTGCCGTTTTTAAACAAAGCCTTCCGGCTATTGTTCAACAGTTTCAAATGTCAGCGGCGAATATATCGCACTACAATGAAACTCCTGCGGTTATGAGTTTCTTTACAATACTTGGACAGATATGTAAAGATTTTATTGCAATTCCGTTTGAAGAGGAATATGAAGATACTAGAATACATATGTTACAAATACAAACATCTGGAACAGGTAAAACAGTATTGTCTAATTTTGTTCAACCTATTGCAAGAAGTGTTTTTGAAAAGATAAATGCTAAACAAAAGCACCCCTTCAACTTAAATGTCGAAGTGCCACTAAAAGATGCAAATGGTAATATTGAAAAAGACGCTGATGGTAATGCCATTATGCACTATGCAAGAAAACACTTTGATGTATTTTCTGTTCAAGTAGCAACATCAGCCGCACTTGTTGGGCATTATGCGCTACAAGACGAGATGGAAACAGATGATAACGGAAACTCCCGTTTAACTGGAAAGAAGATTTCAGTTAAAATGAACGGTGCTTTAGAAGGAAGTGGTTTAGCCCATTGGGATGAGTTTGAAAGGTCTGGTATTTTTAGCCCTAATTCTCATCAAGTGGATATGGTTGTATTTTTGAATACCATGCTAAATACATTACATGGTGATTCTTGGGTAATGAAAAAGCAACTGAAAGAAGGAGATATTGTTGAGACATTTGGAGAGCGTTCTGTATTGGCTATGACTTATCCACCAACTGAATTAAGTAGAATTATGACAGAAACCGGACTACTACAAAGAATGCTTTGTTATATTCGAGAAGTTCCCGAAGCAATTCAGCATAACATACGAAAGAAAAAGATTGCTAAGTTTGGTAAGTTCAAAGACAGGCAAGGCCCAATGGATAAGTTTTCAGATGAGTTTATGAAAATGTATGATTTGGTATTAGAAAGATATGAAGAAGAATTGAAAGAAGGCAAATCAGAAATAGAAACTAAATGTAATATGATGACTTATACTGATTCAGCAAACGATGTATTGGATTTGGAATATGAGAACATGGTAGGTTACATTAATGACTGTGGATTGTTTGTAAGAGAGGTAGCAAACTTGTTTATTAACCGATTGTATATCACTACCTCTAAATTAGCAGTATTGTGTTCAATTGCTCAAGCACCTTATATTAAGGATAAATCAAAGATGTTTCATGTTACGGGGCAAAATGTTAGACAGGCAGGGGCTATCACCCGACAATGTTATATGTCATTGGTAGAATGGCTTGAACGAAGCCTAAAGGAGAAGCGAATGACCTCTCCGGTTTTCAATTCAAAGCCATTCAAGGAAAAATACGAAGAGATGGCTAAAAAGACAGAAGACGGGTGGGTTAATCGAAAGTTGTATATCTCTCAAATGTGCAAAGTTGTTAAAAAATCTAATGCTCAGGTAAATAGAGATTTTAAAGATAAAGTCCAAATGAATTTTGAACTCAAAAAACAAGGTAGGCAAAACTACATTAAACTAAAGGAAGTGAAAGTATGAAATACGAAAATATATATGTCGTTTTTGACATAACAAAAGGGCCAAAAGTAATAATTGAAACACTGGACACATACGGTGATGAAGGTTGGGAATGTTGTAGTATGCTATCAGTTGGCAATATAAACATCGTTGCTTTCTTAAAGCGAAGGATTGGCGGAGAAGAACCCGTTGATGAAGAAAGTGCGAAGATTTCAAAACTTTGGTCTAATGGTTCGTGATGCTATGTCTGTATTAGCATTAGATATTGAGACTAAGAATATGTCTCACGAAATAGGGGGATTTGGTAATACTCATATGTTTCAAGTATCAACAGTGGCAACATGGGATGGGAATACAGGAACAGTCTATGTGGATGAAACCGTTGATACTTTCGCAAAAAGCGGCCATGTTATTAAATCACTACAACAGTTAAAGTATGACTTAGACGACCATTTTCAAAAAGGTGGCAAGTTATTAGGACACAACATTGTGGCGTTTGATTTGCCTATACTTAGAGACTCTATGGATATTTATTGTATTCACAAGTATTTGAACAACGAACAATACATTGACACAAGTAAAGAATTACTTAAGGGTCATGGTGAAAGATTTCAACTCAAAAACTTAGTTAAATGCACTATGGATGACTCAAAGTTAATGGATAGTGCAGATGCACCTAAGTTATGGAAAATGGGAAAATATGATGAAGTAGTAGAGTATTGCATGAAAGACACACAGTTAGTATATGACTTGTGGGGATATGGAAAAGAGAATGGTATTGTAAAAGCCTTCTCTATTGAAAAAGAAGAATTTATAGATTTAGGAGTTGATTGGTAATGTCCACAGCAGAATGGTTTGGCCTATTTATTTTCTTGATAGTAGTTTCGCTATTATTCTTTGCAGCGTTTGGTGGTTCTAATATCACTGAACACAGCGTAGATGAATACATTAAGCGACTACTTGGGGATAATAATGAAGGCGAGCAAAAATGAGTTTAAAGCAAACTTGTAAGTATTGCGGAGAGAAAACTCTTGCGAAGCGTATATTGGGTTTCTATGTCGGGTCTAGCGACCAAAAGAAACTTTGGGAATGTAGAGAGTGTTTTGGTATTTGGAGTGTAACTACAAAGTAAAAAATATTTAGGATAGGTTGGCCTTCGGGTCAGCCTGTCCTTTTTTTTTATGGATTTTTTTTTCAAAAACTAAGTTAATAGTTTCTTCGTTTTTTAATTGAGCGTGTGGTGTAATGGATAGCATTTTGGCCTTCTAAGCCGAAGATACGGGTTCGATTCCTGTCACGCTCGCCAATTAATTGAATAAATCTTCAGATAAAAACCAAAGCATCATAAACCCAAAAATAAAACTAATAGTAAAAGCAAAAAATAAAGGAATCATTAACCACACACCTCGCACATTAAATAATGAATGCTTGTCATAGCAATAGGAAAAGAAACTACTATTAATAATAATAGTGTTTTTGAAATCATTTCATTAATATTCATAGTATCACATCAACCGTCTTTAGTTATTATTGCACTCTAAATTCAATAACCGGCATAGTATTGGTTCTTGTTCCGCCATCTCCCGTAACTGTGGCAGGATTAACAGTTCCATTAACTTTAGATTGTAAAGTAGAAGCATATATATTACTTACATATAATTTACTACCATCAGCATTCCAAGATATACCGGAAAGGAAAAATCCGTTTCCAGTGTTACTACTCGGCCACCACGGAGATGAACCGATAGTGCCATAGAAAGAAGTCAAATCAAGTGTAGTAACGAGCGTTCCACTTGTAATATCGTAAGCAGTTGATAGGTCGTATTCGTGAATATATCCATCGTGTTCAGCAAGATACATCTTAGTGCCATCGGAATTGAAAATTAAGTCAGAAATAATGTCATGTGGTAAATCAACGCTACCAAGTAATGTATCGCTGTTTTGAACTACATAATTTGTTGATGTTGAATATTGTTTAATTTTCGATTTACCATTAAGCGGAACATTTTGGTAGCCGAAGTAATACTTAGAACCATCATCATTCCAACGAGCGTATCTAATTCCACCACCTGCGTATAAAGAACTACCATTAAGAGTTACTGTTAAACTACTACCACTTTGAGAGAGAGTCCCACTTCTTACTCTATTTGCGTGATGGTCGGCAATAATTATTTTTGTTGCGGTGCTATCCAAACCAAAACCCTCACAACTGTTTATACTTAATCCCGTAGAGTTTTGTCTTACAACTGCTCCGTTTCCAGTAGAACTAATTGGTAACTTTGAAAATAATACATGTGTGCTATCAAAGTTATTATTATTACCTCTATTTGAAATATACATGTCTGTGCCTATTACTTGCATACCAGTTAGCCATGCCGAATTAGCCGCACCTGCGTTAAAGTTAATTCCTACTGCATTGTTTCCGGCTGTTTCATGTATGGCTTTAACAGAAGCCAAATTGTATAAGTCTGTATTAACAGTAACAGCATTAGCCTTTTGTTCAGCGCAAGAACCAGCAATAGCGAGATACAAACTCATACCCCCAAAACAACATAATCAGTTCCGGTTGAAATACAAGTAACACCATTACGAGCCGCTACTGCAATATCAGTTTGTGCGCCATTCATGTTATCACCCGCACCACTACCACTATTAGTTCTTAATGTAAAACCATTACCGTCATTATTGATAATAGTGAAATGAACACCTGCACCTTGATTGTCGGGGATTGTAATAACAATGCTACTCCCTGTAACAAAAACATATCTACCTGCGTGGTCTGATTCGGTTAAAGTAGTAGAAGCGGTTAAAGCAACAACAGGTAGTCTTGTTGCAAGAAGGGTTTTAGTTGGGGCTACTACTAAATCATCATTTAAAATAGTAGTTCCTGTTACTTCCAATGTTGACGCAATAATAATATCATCTGCTAATTTATCACTATTAACTGCATCATCGGCAATATGTTGTGTTCCAATTCCATTATTTTTAACCCGCAGGGTATCGCTATTTGTTTCAATAGTAGAATCATCTACATTTACTGCTATTACTGCACTTGAAGCAGTAAGACCATCACCCGCAAACAAAGTTGCTATGTCATCAATTGACTCTTTATGTACGCCATTGTCTCCACTGTCATTAAATGCTATTGTATCTCCACTCGCAATTGCTTCAGCAGTTAAATTATTTATATCTAAACTTAGGCTTGGTGTTCCAGTTGTAGCACCACCCGCCAAACCACTATTAGAAGCAGTTGTAATTCCTTCAATATCACCACTACTTGAAGAAACAGCCGCCCAAGTTAAACCACCTGCCGCACCACTTTGGGCTTGTAGAAAATATCCGTTTGTTGGTGTATTAGAAACTTTAAGGTTGTCTTCATCAACAACATTAGAAGCAATAACAGTAGCACCATCGGCACTAGAAGTAACTTCGCCTGTATGGTTGGGGTGTTCATATTCTCTATCAATAATTAAATATCCATTAGTCAAGGAACTTCCATCCACTGAAAAAGAATCACTTATTGCATATAACATTACAGATTCTAGAGGTCTTAATTTTAAGTTGTTTACATCGGTTTGTCTATAATCCTCACCAACACGGTTATCCTCAAATTTATCCGAGGATTGAGTAGTTACTGTTAAATTAGAAGTATCTACATTTTTAATTATAATAACTCTACTTTCAATAGATACCGCCGCAGGTAGAGTAATGGTGTTACTATTACTAGAAGCATCCACTACAAGCAAAGAAGTGCTTCCATCATATTGCGTTACTCCCGAAGCACCTAAAGCCAATGCATTTTCTATTGAAACCAAACCCTCCACTACTAATAATTCTGGTTGAGCAGTTAATGTTCCGTCTCCATCGGAAGTTAGAACTCTATTAGCACCATCATTAGCAATAACTTCTGTTAAATCTAAATTAAGAGTAGTGGCGGCGGGATTATCCAAACCAGCACTTACGGTAATTTCTGTCAAATCTAAATTAATAGTAGCGGAATATGCTCCACTAGCAGTATTCGCTTCCGAAGCAATACCAATACCTGTTCCATCGGTTAAATCAACGCCAGTAATATCTCCTTGGGGTGCTAATGCGTTAATTTGAGCAACTGTAACTGATTTAATTACATCGGAAGCATTTGCGTCTTGAATAATAACTTTATCTGAACCATCTGCGGCGGGAGTAACACTCCCTATGCCGGAAATAAATAAACCGTCACTAGTTCCAGTAATTGAACTTACTTCAGTGTAAGCATTAGAGTTTTTATAAGCAATACTTACACTGTTTTCTGTTTTATCTGTTGTCAAATATTGAACATTTCTTGCGCCACTACTTGTAGTTGATGAGTATTCAACAATAGCAATAATAGTATCTCCCGAAGTATAGTCGGGAACTTTATTTGCGGCTGTTGGTTTTCTTATTAGAATGAAATTATTTTCATCAACTACAACAAGATGATAACCTTTATCGTATGTTGTAATTAATTCACTTGCATTAAATGTAAATGATGCAGAAGTTGTTCCTGTTTTATATTGAGCAACATATTTCTTTCCATCTCTAAGGTATGTTCCTGCTGATACTGCGACTGTTCCACCATTAGCCGTTGATTGAGTAATATCAAAATCATTTGAGTTGTTCTTAACTACTAGGTTTTGTCTTGCCATTTGAGAAAGACCTTTGATTAAACCAGTATGAGGAAAATCAGAAGCGTCAGTAATTCCGGCTAAAGAACCACCTTGTCCCATTGTTGAAATTTTGTGCGGGTTATTTTCTACCATTTTATTCCACCTCTAATACTAAAAATATTTCTATTTGTTCATTTGCTGCAAACGGGCCAACTCCTTCAAATGCTACTCTTGATAACATAAATGCTGCGGCATCGTCAAAAGAATCTCCCGAATCATCTGCGCCAAAACTTGCTTCTCGAATAACCTTACCTGTGATGTTTGAACCTTCAACGGATAGTTTTATCTCAACCACATTATCATCGGAACGAGTTGCTACATATTGAGAAGGAGTAATATTTAAGGGAACATCTAAAGCAGTTGCGGCAGGACTTGTTGAATTGCCACCTAATCCTAAATCAGCAGAACCTTGATTTGTTCCATCAATTAATTCAACAATGTAAGCCGCAAGTTTGTTTCGTAATAAGTCAGTTATCAAAATTCTTCCTCCACTAAGTCAGTATAGGTGATTGATGCGCCACTTGTAAATCCAAGTGGGGTGCTTCCGGTATTTAACGCTGTCGTGAAACCAAGTGTAACTCCGCCAGTAGTGGTTCTTTTACGAACTAATAGGCGCATTGGTTTAATTTTAATCGAATCTAAGAACCCAAGACCGATGTTTGATTCATTAGATTTAGCATTTTGTTGAGTTTGGGCGGTGTTTATATCAATAGCCAATTCTGAAAATCTATCTTCCATCTGAGTATTATATTTTCCTAGTTCCAATTCCATTAAACCTGTAAGAGCATGGGTTATTTCTAGAACTAAATATTGGTTTCTAGGAATGTTTTCTTGTTTTATTTCCACTTCTACTATATCTCCGACCTTAAGTTGGCTTATATTAGCATGGCCTACTGTTACTCTAAGTTTGGTATTATCTCCAGAATGTAGTCTAAGAAGTTCCTTTGCTCTTGTATCTACTTCTTCTTGAGTGGTTAATTTTCTTTCAAACACTTTTAGTGATTTTCTACCTATTTTGTTAATGCTTCTCATATCTCTTCTTTTAGACTTATGTGATTTTCCGTGAACTATAATTTCATTGTATTCTTCAAAGGTGCTATCTAATAAATCGTATTCATATATTCTAATGTCTCCATTATCACTAATGAGTAGATTAGTATAAAAGTCAGAACTCTCTTTGTTTTTAATTGTGAATGTATCTTCTGTTTGAACTAAAGTTTTATCTTTCTTTTGCAATAAGAAGTTGATTGCTTCAAACAAACTCACCCCATCAAAATTAGGTGCTAAAAATAAAGGATAGTCCTCTCTTGTTATATCAAAAGAAGTGTTTTGTTCTTCAAATAACTCTTCTATTATATCTTCAGTTTCATTACAAATACTTACAACAGAACCAATCATAGCCCTTTTAGCATTAGTATCAATAGGAGATTCTCCACCAACTGTAATTGAAGTAATTTCGGAAACAGAAACTACTCCGAGAGTTTCTTGTATAGTATCAAATAAAATAGTATTCCCTATTACATTCCCTCCTTTTTTAACAAAGGAAAAATTAGTAGAGTAAGTATTATTTCCATCACTTACGCAAAAATTACCATTTTTGTTTTCTAACATATCGTCTAAACTTGCGGCTGGAACGATGTTTCTTTTTTGCCCAGAAGCATTTTCAATATCAATGACAACATACATTGAAAGAATACCCTCATTATTGCCTTGTAAAGTTCTATCTCCCGTTGCTTTATGTAAAGCATAATTATTAGTTTGCTTATAAACATCATTAGCATAAGGCATTTTAGTGTAAGAGGAAGAAAGAGTATTCAATTCTATTTCCTTTGGGCTAAAATCATATGTGCAAGTGTGATTAGGTTGTAATATTCTATACCACGCGTTTGCTGTCAATTGTAAGTCAGTTACTATAATATGGGTTTCTGTTCCGTTACTATGGTCTATTTCATGTGAAATAACATAAGGTATATTTGCTTGTGCATTATTATTTAAACCGTAAGTTTCGGATAATGCAGCAGATATGCTAGCACTACTTCCTGTTGAGTCATTGTAAAACCCACCAGTTGCTAAATATGTTCCCGTCAAATTAACAAACTTTAGCCAAGAATATTCATCAGAAGCGGCTATATTATATCTAAAAATATCTTGATTTCCAATTGTTTTAGCAGTAGAAGAATAAGATGAAGGTGATTTTAGTCTTGGCTTAAATCCTAAAAATACTCCATCGGCTAGTTTATCTAAATCAGAACCACTTATTGCCGTTCCCCCTTGTGTTTCCACATTTGCGAAATTAGTGTTCAATGAATGTCCTATTATTCCATAAGTTTCACTTTCACTAGTAGCACTATCCTTGTGTTTAGTCGTTGCTTTAATGTGAGAACCAACCATTCCAGAAGAAACTAATTGAGTTCCGTCTTCTATTGAATACCTATCTAAGAAAATAGGTAGCCAATATTGCATAAATAAAGCATTACCATCAGCAGCCCCACTTCCATCAATGATTGGTATACCATCAAATAATTCTAGTAATTTAGAACTGTGAACATTGTCAGTGCCAGCAGAATCTATTAGTTCAAAATCTCCACCTATATTTACAGGATTAATTAAGTTGTGTTTTTTATTTGCATTAGAACTAGAAACTCCTAAATGTGTTCCAAAAGTGGCTTCCCATTCATTTTGTGAATATCCATTACCAGCACCATCCGAACTTGAAACACTATTTAAAACGACTCCTTTGTGCATATGAATTTCTTCGTGTCTTTTAACAAATGAATCTTTAACTCCAACTCCTGTAAATTTAGCCTCATTAGTATTAGTGATTTTATATATTGCATTAGTAGCAGTATTATGAGAAACTCCATCTGTATTATATCTATTTTCATGTAACAATACTATATTATCATCTGTTCCATCACTAGCCCCATCACAAACCCCAATAAATCTACCGTGACTATCTAATAGTAAATCACCATCAGCAACAGAAACATCACCTGTAAATGTCAAAAGTTTAAGGTTGCTATCTTGTGTTGCATGTAATGTTCCTAAATTTGAAGAATGGTCGTGTGAATAATAATAAAATATGGGTAGCGTTGTTTCTTTATCCGGTGGATTTTCTGGGTCAAATTGATTAAGAGTCCAGTCGAAACAAAGTTCAGTTAATCGCATCATACCAAATCTAGTTAAATCAGAAAGGTTTTTTTCGCTGGATAGTATCGAGGAAGAAGAATAGTCGCCATCCTTAAAAGAAATTCTATTTGTAACTACTCCTGAATTGTCCTTAGTTTCACTTGAATTGATGCTAGAATTTTGACCCAGTGCAAATATATTATAGTTTGTTATTTTTCTAGTTTGACTAGGGTATAAAAGACTATCCTTTCTAGTAGAAGAATATGGCTCTAAATCCGAGTTAATAAACAAAAACATTCTAGAAACCTTTTGGTCTGGTTGTAGTAAGAAATCTTTTACTGCAAATGGTGTTTTTTCATGTGTAGTAGAGGTTGAACTTTCGTGCTCTCTTGGTTCAAAGTGAAAATTAGTAAATGGTAATGAACCGCCATCTTTTACAACTTTAACATCAAAAAAATTAGAACCGCTTGGAGGTAAGTTTCCTCGACTCTCAATAAGAGTGTGTTTCCAACTATTTATATCAAACTTATCTGTTCCTATTATTTCTCTTTCTAATACGCTGTCAATATAGTGAGCAGGATTAAATTTGTAAGAAGAGGCATAATATGGGATTTTACTTAATTTTTTATTGTAAATTGATTTAAGTCCACTTATAGTAGTGATATTTGGCCTAATATGTGACACATTTCCTTTTTCCATATTAATAATTCTATAATAAGGACTTCCGAATCTATCTGAATTAGTTAAAGCATATGTTCCTCCGTTGTATAATAAAGGAAAATCTAAATGTAATGTTTCACTTGAGTTACCTCTTACTGAATTCAATAAGGCTATTACTTTACCACCATGTAAGTGTGCGCCATTGAGTAATGATAATTCATGTGTTAATTTACTGCTTTCAAAAATGCTTGAACTATGATAATCCGTTAATACTGAAACAGTAGAACCTTGTGAAGTAGTTACTTCTCTATCAAGATAAATATAAATGTCAGTTCCATTACTTTGTAAAACAGCAATAGTCATAAAACCAGCAAATATTTCATCTACATATATTGCGTTGCCATGATATTTTCTTGGTTTAGAATTTAAGGATAGAACTTTAGGAATAGAATTTAACAGTTCCGAAGTAGCAACAGTTGTTCTAATATACCTTTGTGATGTTATATCAGTTGAAACAGTTGCAAGTGAAGTGAAAGTAGTATCTTGGGTATTACCATAATTAATATCTACTCTTCCAAGAGCCAAAGGTATATGGGGGGCTATTTCTATAACTTGGTTTCCATCTATTTCTTGAGTAGATAATATGTTAAAATCTATTAAAGTATTCACAGTATCAAAAGTAGCATAGGACTTACTAGAAGCATTATCATCTAATCTTGCTTGAAAAGGATTATCCGATTTTATGTTCTTTGCTTCACTTAAATAATATCCCCTCGCATTTGGATTGTCTGTATTTATTGATGAACCAACAAGGCTATCTCCCTCTACCCCTGCAACTAATTTATTTCCACTTTCAAAGAAAAGACCCTTATTTGCTGTTCCATAAAGGCTAGTTGCAGAAGAAACAAAGGAATTAGAAGAAAGGGCTTTGTTAAAAACAGTGTATTTTGTTGATGTCTTATATGCTGCTTTTGCAGCCACTTGAGCCTTTGAAAAATTAATGAACTCATAAGTTGTTCCACTACCCGATGCAATTTCTCCTAAGAACAAAATAGCACCACTTGTAGATTTAGCAAAAATTTTATCCCCGACTGACAAAGAATAACTACCTGATAACAATAAGTCATTATCATCAAAATTGGTAGTAGCATTAACCCCCAATGCTGTTAATTTATTATATGGGCTATTAGTAGAATAAATAATGTCTCTAGAAAACAATGTATTCTTTTCTATAATAGGGTCAAGTAATTCTCTTAACTTATCAGCACCATTGATAGTCATAATGGTTTGCCCATTATCTTTTTCTTGTTTTAATCGAGTAATTCTACCATTTAATTTTTCATTATATATGATATATTGTCCTGTCATTTTATCTAAAGCACTTATGTTATCGTAGCCTTGATTTTCAAAAGAAAGAGTAAGTAGTCCAGTTTCTCCAATATAGGAAGTAACTCCTACTTCCAGTAAAGAAAACTCATTACTAATTAAAGAAAGATATAAAGAGTCTTGTCTGCTGTCTAGCATTCTCATTCCCGTTAAAAGAGTGCTATCTAGTCTATTCCATGCTCTTCTGTAAATAATAGTATCTGCCGAAATATCATCTAAGTCAGTAGTTATACTAAAATTTAATTCTGATTCTAATCTACTATATCTACTAAATCTAATATCAGTTGCGCTTACTGCAACTATTACCATTACTCTTGAGTTTATTAAAACTTCATCATTGATATTTAAATAGGTAGTCAAATCAACTGGTGTGTTAATTGCATATTCTGATTGAGTGCTTACATTAGTGTCAGTAAATGAGCCAATACTAGCACCAAAAGAAACCCAGTCGTTAAAGTCACCCCTATGAACCATATGGCGAACTCTTAATGGGTCATAGGTATTTATTTTCTTAGAAAGTATTCTATAAGAATCTGCAATTTTAATTTCGGCATAACTGCTTTTTTTACCAATGGATTCTTCTAGTTCTAAATCTACAATATTGTTTGTTGAGTTATTTTTTGTTGGAGAATAATCGTAATGTAAGTATCTAATTGGGCCTTTAAACGAATAAGCAGCAGTATTATTTATTAAATCGTCAGTATCTCTTCTTGCGTTTGGTGCAAATAAATCATAATTTGTATCGTCTTGGGTTGCTAATGCAGGTGTAACTCCACTTCCACTTCCGCTTTGGCTTTCATTTAGAGTATAGGTTGCTATTGCATCTTGAGTTCTCAAATTGTCTGAAATAGTCGCCTTTAAAGAATATTTACTGTAATCTACCACTGTTTGTGCATAATCAGTAACAGTAACAAAAGTTACTTTATGAGCAGCATTCAATGTAATGCTCGCACCCAAGCCTTCGTTCATTCGAGCAAAGTATTTTGTATTATGGTCTAATTGATTTTTCTTATCCAGTGTATTAACAAACCAAAAATGTGGCCTTGCAACATGTAAGTTGTTCTGTAAATCTGCTTTTATTCCGGCAGAAAAAGCAACTGCTTTTGAAGTAATTGCTGGCCCTTTGAATAATTTAAATTTAGTTCCTTGAGCAATCTCGTTTCCTAATTTTGGCTCAAAGTCGAAAGAGTCACCCAATACATCGCTGTTTTTAATTTCTGTAATTCTAGCAAAGTGATGTTTTAAGTGGTTGTCGGAGTGAACCAAAACAAAATAGTAGTAGTCGTTTATTGTAGAGGCTATGGATGCTAAGTCCTTACCAGTTGAAGAAACGGTATCAAAACAGCGTATATTATATCCCTTAGTTACGGATAAGTTTTCATATTCGCCTTGTAGTGTAGCACCACTTACTATTTCCGAAATTACACTCTCTTCACTATCATCTGTATAAATAGCAGCAAATAAAATCTTATCACTACTAAATGTAGATTGAGTTGTCATTAGTGGATTAGTGGGAACATCAAAATTATATTCCGATGTTGAGCCAGTCTTAAATAAATCTAATGTCATAAGTCCACCTCTTCAAATCTAAAGTAAAATAATGTATCGTTATAATTTGGTAGTAAATTAGTAATAGACGGAAACCTTCTGCGAATAACAGAAGTTAAACACATTTCATGGATTTCGCCCATAAACTGCTTATTAGTGGTCGCACTAAATCTACCGTCAGCCCCACTACCATTAGCCCCAATAAATAAATCCTCATCTTCAAATGAAAATGTTCCAGATTGTGCATGAGTTCCTGATTTAACTAATAAACCATTAAAGTATATTTTTAATTCTTTAGGTGATTCAGCATAGGTGCAAGCAATATGAAATGAATTGTTAATGTATGTCGGGTCGGCATAAGTCTTACGGAAAAGTTTAGTTGTGCTACTTAGAGTGCCACTGTATGCACTGGTGAGCGTGATGGTATTTAGACTTGCATCTATTGATTCTACCGCCCCTATCGAAGTAAAAATGCCTCCTTCAATGATGAATACTTCTTCTCCTGCTAGCATCATGTTAGCAGTAATAGAGGAACAGGTAATTACCTCATTGTTATCATTGTCGGTTGGATTAACAGTGGTAAATTGGTCGTATTCAACTCTACCATCTGCATTAATGCCGTAATAATCACTATCGCTAGAATAGACCCAAGACCTAGTTCTAGAAGGTAAAATAACAGAACTGTCAGTTAAAAATTCTTGAACAACCCCACTACTTAATTTAACACCCACTAATATTTTATATTCAGAAGGTTGATTAGCAGTTGTTGTAGTGGCGTTTTTTAATGAAATATAAAAATTGGTGCTAGAAAATATTCTCATTTCGTGGGTAATTCTATCAGCGACGGGTAAATATTTTTCACTTTGATAGTTAGTTAATGTAGATTCATGTCCGTTATTAGGCATAATTTTAGTTGATGCAGTAAGAGTCCTACCTCTTAAAGTAGTATCAAAAGCACCATTTATGTCATAGGGAGTAACTATTGCTTCAAAAGTAAAGTCTCCACTATGCGACCAAATACCATATCCTACATCATCAGCAGAATCCGGCACATTTTCCGAGTAATCTATTTTAACATGCCCATTACACATAACGGGGAAAACCAAAGCCCTTTGTTTTCCTGTTAAAATATCATACATTTAAATCACCTCAAGGAACAACAGATGCTACTTCAAATTCTAAAGTAAAGGTTATTTCAAAAGCCTCGGATTCAAAATTACAACTAAAAGTTCTCACAAAACCAGTAAGGCCAGTATCTGTTTCACTATCGGGAAACACTGAAAAGGGTGTTGGCACACCTAAATTATCTTTGCTTTGTGAACCACCCCTTGAACCGAAAGTTAATGGTATATTAATACCATTACTTCTTTCATTTGTATTTATTGCTGTCCAAGTTCCCCCTGCGGCTTCACAATCGGTTTTAGTTTTATGTGCAGTAATGTCACAAGTGCCACTTAGTTGATAATCACTTCTTACAAAAGAAGGCATTAAAATAACTAATTCTGAAAATGCTTGATTTTTTGCAAATCCCGTTGAATCCACACCTGCGGCAATCATCTGCGCTATTTCATGTGCTGTAAAAGTTACAAATGAATTATTACCTACATTTGTTTTTTTAATTTGAGTATCTCTAATTATCCCATTTAATGAAATACTTTTGGTAGCCATTCCTAAATCTAATGCGGCGGTAATTGAT
>VMHT01054991.1_pt1 | contig 29120 bp, 27 predicted proteins | sample 4693611 | NCBI WGS metagenome assembly VMHT01 (sample SAMN12280063, study PRJNA550983) | marine metagenome | isolation source: seawater sampled from same location over 5 years 0.02-0.2 micron viral filtrate | place: USA: collected off the coast of southern California halfway between the port... ... | reverse complement strand
GCGTTTAGCGAGCTTTTGGTAAAACGCGACCATTAGCCACGCGCCATGTTGAAAAAGATAATAAGTACATGAGTTTAGATCTCCAACATTACCCAACGCTTGCGCTTGCGCAAACACCCGATAAATTGAGGCAGTTGCCCCAAGACAAATTACGCGAGCTCGCCGATGAGTTGCGTGAGTACTTACTTAACAGCGTAAGCCAAACTAGTGGGCACTTTGCATCTGGTTTAGGCACAGTGGAACTGACCGTCGCTTTGCACTATGTGTACGACACCCCCTTCGATCGACTGCTGTGGGATGTAGGTCACCAAGCTTATCCGCACAAAATCCTTACAGGTCGTGCAGAGCGCATGAGCACCATTCGCCAAAAGAATGGTCTGCACCCTTTCCCATGGCCGCCTGAGAGCGACTACGACACCTTTGCAGTTGGTCATTCGTCTACATCGATTAGTGCAGGGCTGGGCATGGCTGTGGCTGCCGAAAAAGAAGGCAAAAACAGAAAGGTTGTAGCGGTAATTGGCGACGGTGCTATGACCGCTGGTATGGCGTTTGAAGCCCTTAATCACGCTGGTGATATCAAGAAAGACATGGTAGTTGTACTTAACGACAACGAAATGTCTATTTCTGAAAACGTAGGTGCGTTGAACAGTCACTTAGCTCGCTTGCTTACAGGCAACTTTTTCAACTCTATACGCGATGGCGGCAAAAAGCTGCTAAGCAATGTACCTCCTATTAAGGAGTTTGCCAGCCGTGCAGAAGAACACATTAAAGGCATGGTTGTCCCGGGCACGATATTTGAAGAGCTTGGCTTTAACTACATTGGCCCTATCGATGGCCACGACGTAAATGGTGTTGTCGATACGCTACGCAATATGCGCAAGTTTGACGGCCCGCAGTTACTTCACGTAGTCACCAAGAAAGGTAAAGGTTACGCGGTTGCTGAAGAAGACCCTATCAAGTTCCACGCGGTACCAAAATTCAATCCGGCTGACAACGCTTTGCCAAAATCTAAGCCTTCAGCCCCTACCTACTCTGCAATCTTTGGGAAATGGCTGTGTGATATGGCGGCACAAGACCCTAAGCTAATGGCGGTAACGCCAGCCATGCGCGAAGGTTCAGGCATGGTTGAGTTTTCTCAGCGTTTTCCAGAGCAGTATTTCGATGTTGCGATTGCTGAGCAGCACGCGGTGACCTTTGGCGCAGGCCTTGCCAAAGACGGTATGAATGCGGTTGTTGCAATTTATTCGTCGTTCCTGCAGCGCGCCTATGACCAACTCATTCACGATGTAGCTATTCAAGATCTGCCGGTATTGTTCGCCATTGATAGAGCGGGCATCGTTGGCGCAGATGGCCCTACTCACCAGGGGGCGTTTGATATCGCTTTCCTTCGCTGTATTCCGAATATGGTGGTTATGGCGCCTTCAGATGAAAATGAATGTCGTCAAATGCTCTACACGGGTCACAAGCTACAAAAACCAGCTGCTGTTCGTTACCCTCGCGGTGCTGGCATGGGTGTCACGCCTGACGAAGCTATGACAGAGCTTGAGATTGGTAAATCTCGTACGTGTCGAGAATCATCAAAAGGCAAGTCTGAAAGTATCGCCATTTTAAACTTTGGCTGCCTACTGCCCTACGCGCTTGAAGCTGCAGAGGCGATTGACGCTACCGTTATCGACATGCGTTTCATTAAGCCGTTAGACGGCGACGCAGTATTAAAAGCTGCCAGTGAGCACAGTGCACTTATTACGTTGGAAGACGGCTGTATTATGGGTGGAGCTGGTAGTGCGGTGCTTGAACACTTGCAGCAAAATGGCGTATTAAAAGCGGTGAAGATGTTAGGGCTGCCTGATAGTTTCATACTGCAAGGCACACAGCAAGAAATGTACAAAGAGCACGGTTTAGATGCAGAAGGTATTATTGCGGCGGCTAGCAGTTTAAGTGCTAACTAATTAAGCTTTAAAATCATTACTAAGACATTAAAAAGCCCGCTATTTTGCGGGCTTTTTCGTAAATAGTTTGCTCACCGTCAACTGGCTTTCCTTTAAGGTAAGTCTAACAAAATGGCGGCGAATGTTCGTAATGAATTAAAACAAAGCCAATGCGGCAGGCCAAAACGCCATTAGTAAATGTAGACAACCGCATGCCATGGCGCCAGCGATAAGATCGTCAAGCATAATGCCTGTACCGCCGTGTAAGCGCTTATCTATGATACCTATTGGCCAAGGCTTTAAGATATCGAAAAGCCTGAATAGAACAAAGCCTACAAGTAAAGAGGACGCTGAAATAGGTACAAACAGAAAGGTCACAAACATGCCCGCTATTTCATCCCACACTATAGAGCCATGATCGTGAACCTGCATATCGTCAGCAGTCTTGCCACACAGGTAAATGCCTACAACTGAGAATATCAGCGTAAGCGCGATAAAGGAAATTAGGGAAATCTGGCTACAGGCAATAAGTAGGGGCAACGCAGCAAGTGAGCCAAAGGTTCCCGGCATGAAAGGAATAAGTCCACTGCCAAAGCCTAGTGCGAGAAAATGCACGGGATTTTTCATACTCACTCTAGCGCGAAACTCAGCCTGCATGCTTTTTCCTTTTTATTGCTTTTGTCGGACAAATCGGCTGCCTAAAAGGCGTGCTCGTAACCTGACACGTTAACAGGTGTGTACTTTTCGTTGTCTTTGAGCAATGAAAGTGTGCCGTTATGACCGGTTAATTGGCCAATACATGTGGCTTTCACGTTTGTGCTTGCCAACGAGGTTTCAAGACTTCCGCGCTGCTCTTCACTTACGGTGAAAATAAGCTCATAGTCATCGCCTGCAGACAGCGCGTATTCGATAGCTTGCTCTGGTGTAACCGCGCTTGTTAATGCTCGTGATAACGGTAAACGCTCTACATGAACATTTGCACCGCAATTAGACGCTTTTAGGATATGACCTAAATCTGAAATTAAACCATCAGAGATATCAATGCACGACGTTGCAATACGTCGGATAGCTGTGCCCACCGCTACGCGAGGAGTTGGGAAGTAATGACGATTTACCAATACGTCTTTCGCTTCACCACTTACACTCAGCTTATTTTGCAGGATGTCTAAACCAGCACCCGCGTCACCAAGCGTTCCTGTGACATAAAGCCAATCACCCGGCTTAGCGCCGCTACGCGTTAGCTCAGAACCCGGCGGTATAAAGCCTTGAGCTGTAATCGTGAACGCCATTGGGCCTTTAACCGTATCTCCACCGATAAGCTGTACAGAATAGTACTGAGTTAGCTCATAGAGGCCCGAAACAAAGTCATCTAGCCAAGCTTCGTCCACTTCCGGTAATGACAGAGATAAACTAATCCACGCTGGCTCTGCGCCCATTGCGGCAAGATCGCTTAAGTTTACCGCCACTGTTTTATACGCAACAGACTTCGCCGGTGCGTCTTTCAAAAAGTGCACACCTGCAACCAGGGTATCTGTGGTAACGGCAAGCTGTTGGTTTTCAGGAACCGTTGTTACAGCACAGTCATCACCAATACCAATAACAACGTCTTTGCGTTTGTGGCCGCTGTTTGAAAAGTAGCGGCCGATAAGATCAAATTCTTTCACGGTAATTTTTAAACCCTTTTAGCGGCAGTCCATGCCGCCACGGTAAGGTTAGTCGCGCTCGTCTTTGCGCAATGTGCGCACTGCTTTGTCCAGTGCACCATTAATGAACTTGTGACTTTCTTCAGCACCAAATGCTTTAGCAAGCTCAATCGCCTCATTAATAATTACGCGGTAAGGGACGTCAATGCGCTCGGTCAGTTCCAGCGTCGCAATGCGCAAGATTGCTTTTTCAATAGCGTCTAACTCTTCAGGCAAACGGCCAAGGTAAGGCTTGATGGTCGCATCAAGTTTACTTGCGTTGTGTGCAACACCGCGAAGCAGAGCTTGGAAATACGCCATATCTACCTTTTGCATGTCGTTACTGGTGGCTAGCGCCAGTTCAACCTGCTGAATATCGTTGTGACTCATTTGCCATGAATACACGCCTTGCAGAGCGAGTTCACGGGCTTTACGACGAGCTGAAACTTTCACTTAATGTTTACCTTAAAGCTTTTCAACAGCATCGATAACGTTAACCATTTCCAGCGCACCAAGTGCAGCTTCTGCACCTTTGTTGCCCGCTTTGGTTCCTGAACGCTCGATAGCCTGTTCAATTGAATCTGTTGTAATTACGCCAAACGATACGGGTACACCGTATTCAAGAGAAACTTGCGCAAGACCTTTGTTGCATTCGCCTGCTACAAAATCAAAGTGTGGCGTACCACCACGAATAACCGCACCTAGTGCGATGATGGCGTCAAATGACTTTTTCTCAGCTAATTTCTTAGCTACTACAGGTAACTCGTAAGCACCAGGTACACGTACTAACGTGATATCGTCATCACTCACTTCACCGTGACGCTCTAGTGTATCTAGTGCACCTTCAAGTAAGCTTTCAACTACAAAGCTATTAAAGCGTGATACAACGATAGCAAATTTCTTACCGGTTGCTCTGATATTACCTTCAATTACCTGCATGGATTCATTCCTCGAGAAAAAACGGCGCGAAGTATACCACAACTGCGCCCAAACTAAATCGATTGTTTCTTTAACTTCAACTATTCGTAAACGGGTACGTTAGCTTGACTCAATGTGGGAAGGGAGTGCTCGTCGCAAACCCTCTCCACTTAAGCTCCGCCCTAATGCTAAGCACTAGTCGTGCACGTACTCCACTACTTCAAGGCCGTAACCTGAAAGTGCGTGATATTTAATTGGTTTACTAAGAAGACGCATTTTGTGTACGCCCATTGATGCTAGAATTTGACTGCCTACACCAATAGTGCGTGACGATCCCTGCCAGTCAGCGCCAGTCGGGCGCTCGCCTCGGTCTTCTGCGGCAAAGCGGCGTACCTGACTTTCAATATGCTCTTCTTTACCTAATAACACCAATACGCCACCGTCTTCTGAAATTTTGCGCATGCCATCTGCAAGCGTCATCGAGCGATGAATACCGCGGGTAGATCCAAGAAGATCACTAAACGTATTGTGAAGGTGTACACGTACAAGTGTCGGCTCATCTTCTTTAATTTCGCCTTTTTTAAGTGCGAAATGAAGTTGGTTGTCGATGCTGTCTTTAAACGTGTGAAGCTCGAAGTCGCCATACTCGGTTGGCATATTGCATTGAGCGACCTTTTGAATGGTGGTTTCGTTGAGATTGCGATATTCAATTAAATCAGCAATGGTGCCGATTTTAAGATTATGTTTTTCAGCAAACTTTTCTAGTTCTGGACGACGGGCCATCGTGCCGTCTTCATTGAGGATTTCTACAATAACCCCAGCAGGCTCTAACCCTGCCAAACGCGGTAAATCTACACCGGCTTCTGTGTGACCTGCGCGGTTTAACACGCCACCGTCTTTAGCAATTAGCGGAAAAATATGTCCCGGCTGTACAATGTCTGTCGCTTTCGCGTCTTTCGCTACAGCAGCTTTAATGGTTGTTGCGCGATCTGCCGCCGAAATGCCTGTGGTCACGCCGGTTGCCGCTTCAATAGACACAGTGAAGTTGGTAGAAAACTGTGCTTCGTTTTTATCCACCATAAGCGGAAGATTCAGGGTGCGACAGCGCTCTTGCGTCATTGGTAAACACACTAAACCGCGAGCGTGGGTTACCATAAAGTTAATGGCTTCAGGCGTCACATGCTCTGCCGCCATTATCAGATCGCCTTCATTTTCCCTGTCTTCGTCATCCATCAAGATAACCATTTTACCTTGGCGAATGTCTTCAATTATTTCTTGTGTAGTGTTAAATGCCATGTTGTGTGCTTCTTGTAGGGTTATTTTCTTAAAAATCCGTTCTCGGCAAGAAATGCCATGTCAATGCCTTTGCTTTTTGGTTCGGCGGCTTTGTCGCCCAACATCAGTCGCTCTAAATAGCGCGCAATAACATCAACCTCTAAGTTCACCGCTGTGCCCACCTTATAGCTCCCCATAATGGTTTCTTGCAATGTATGAGGAATGATCCAAAGCATAAATTCTGCGCCATTAACTTCGTTAACAGTTAAGCTGATACCATCAACGGTGATACTACCTTTATGCGCAATATATTTAGCCAAGGCTTCTGGCGCTTTTACCCAGAACTCTACGTAGTCTGAGTGCTTAATGATTTGTGTAACCTCGCCTACACCATCAACGTGACCGGAAACGATATGTCCGCCTAAACGGTCGCTTGGACGCATCGCTTTCTCAAGATTCACCGTAGAGCCTGCGCTGTAATGTGCAAAGCCTGTTAATTTGATGGTCTCTGCCGACACATCTGCACAATAATAATCGGGGCCCATATCAGTAACTGTTAAGCAAACACCATTGGTCGCAATACTGTCGCCGAGTGCGACATCAGACATATCAAGCGTAGGCGATGAAACGGTAAGTCGAATATCGTTGCCACGGTTATCAAGCTTCTTAATTGTACCTAGCGCTTGAATAATTCCAGTAAACATAAAGTTCCTCTTTAATCGCGTTAACCACGGGTGTTGCTAACATCAGGACGGAAGATAAGCTTAATATCGTTACCCACTTGACGATTTTCAATAAGCGAAAGCGAAATACATTCATTTAGCGACGTGAACGCGGGTAAATTAACCATACTGACTCCCTTATCACCTAAAAGCTTAGGCGCTTGGTAGCATATAAGTTCATCCACCAGCCCTTCTTGCAATAATGCACCGGCAAGGCCAGGGCCTGCTTCCACCCACACTTCATTATATTGCTTATCGCCTAGTGCTGACATAAGTGAATGTAAATTGAGTTTACCGTCTTTTTCATCTACCGAAAGATAGTGCTGTGTTGCCGTATCTGGGTGGGCTTGCGATGTAGCAGTTAAGGTTAGGTTGCCGTCATTAAACAATGCGTAGCCTCGACTAAGCGCGCTTTTGCCATCGATAACAACACGGGCAGGTTGACGAATGTGTTCCAGAGGATAATTAGTGAACTGTGCTTCTTGTTCTCTAACCAACAAACTAGGGTTATCGGCTTTCACCGTACCTGAGCCTGTGAGCACCACGCAACTTTGTGCACGATACTGTTGCACATCCCGCCTTGCTTCTGCACCAGTAATCCACTGACTCACCCCATTTTGAAGGGCTATTTTTCCATCTAGGCTAATGCCTAATTTCACGCGAACAAAGGGCTTACCAGTAAGCATGCGTTTAATAAACCCGGGGTTTAGCGCTGCGGCCTCAGCAGCCATCACTTCGCTTACCACTTCGATGCCTGCTTCCTGCAGAATGCTAATACCGTTACCGCATACGTTTGGATTCGGGTCGGTCATAGCAATAACAACACGCGCTACCTTTGCTTCTACCAAGGCAACAGCGCAAGGCGGTGTGCGACCAAAATGACTACAAGGTTCAAGTGTAACGTATGCCGTCGCGCCCTTTGCGCCTTGCGGACGTGCGTTAGATGCTTGTCTTAATGCATGCACTTCGGCATGGGGTGTACCAGCTTGAATGTGATATCCCTGACCGAGCAAATGATTGTTTTCGTCAACAATTACACAGCCTACGCGAGGGTTAGGAGAAGTGGTAAAACGCCCTTGTTGGGCAAGCTGAATGGCTTTTGCCATCCAAAAATAATCGTTTTTAACCGTATCGTGGTTCACTTGGATTCCTGTTGTAGCCCTAAGTGCCTGATGTTTGAGAGGTCGCCGACTTAATCTCCTAATCGCGCAATCTCTTCTCCGAATTCACGAATATCTTCGAAAGAGCGATAAACGGAGGCGAACCGGACATAAGCAACTTTATCGAGTTCTTTGAGGGCTTTCATAATTAGGTTGCCGAGCAGTTCACTGCTCACTTCACGTTCACCGGTTGCGCGCAACTGTGACTTAAGTGAGAGGATACATTGTTCAACTTTTTCTGTGCTCACAGGGCGCTTTTCGAGTGCGCGTTGCAAGCCTGCACGAAGTTTATCCTCGTTAAACGGTTCACGAGAACCATCGCGTTTAATAACGCGAGGCATCACGAGCTCAGCACTTTCAAAGGTCGTGAAGCGCTCGTGACACACCATACATTCACGGCGTCTACGCACCTGTTGCCCTTCTGCAACCAAACGAGAATCAATGACTTTTGTTTCTTGTTCTGAACAAAACGGGCAAAACATGAATAATCCTTAAGTATTGCGTACTTAGGTATATAAATTGAACCTAGACTAGTTAGTCCAGCATTAGTACCAAAGTACGCAATAAAACACAAACCTATTTATTTATAAACAGGGAATTGTGCGCAAAGTGCAACCACTTCGTCTTGAACACGTTTGATAACAGACTCATCGCCCATGTTATCTAGAATGTCGCAAATCCATGTTGCAACTTGCTTAGCTTGTTCTTCTTTGAAACCACGGCGAGTAATCGCTGGGCTACCAATACGAAGACCGCTGGTTACAAACGGTGAACGCGGGTCATTTGGCACTGAGTTTTTGTTTACCGTAATATTTGCGGCACCAAGCGCTGCGTCAGCATCTTTACCGGTAATGTCCTTGTCGATAAGGTCAAGAAGGAACAAGTGGTTGTCAGTACCGCCAGAAACGATGTTATAACCGCGCTCTTGCATTACAGAAACCATAGCTTTCGCATTTGCAACAACCTGCTGCTGATACACTTTAAATTCTGGCTGTAGTGCTTCTTTGAATGCAACCGCTTTAGCTGCGATCACGTGGCAAAGAGGGCCACCTTGGTTGCCTGGGAATACCGAGCTGTTTAGCTTTTTGTAAATCGCTTCATCGCCGCATGAAGAAAGGATTAAACCACTACGTGGGCCAGCAAGGGTTTTATGAGTAGTCGTTGTTACCACGTGAGCGTGAGGAAGCGGGTTTGGATAAACGCCCGCTGCTACAAGACCTGCTACGTGCGCCATATCTACGAGCAAGTAAGCGCCAACGCTATCAGCGATTTCACGGAATTTTGCCCAATCAACAATGCCAGAATACGCAGAGAAACCACCGATAATCATTTTCGGCTTGTGCTCTTTAGCAAGTGCCTCAACCTGAGCGTAATCGATTGCACCGGTTTCTTTGTTCAGACCATACTGAACAGCATTGTAGGTTTTACCAGAGAAGTTTACGTGTGAACCGTGAGTAAGGTGACCACCTTCAGAAAGGCTCATTCCCAATACCGTATCGCCTGCGTCAAGTAGTGCCATGAATACGGCAGAGTTAGCTTGTGAACCAGCGTGCGGTTGAACGTTCGCGTAGTCTGCACCAAATAGTGCTTTTGCACGATCGATCGCAAGTTGTTCAACAACGTCTACGTGCTCACAACCACCGTAGTAACGCTTGCCTGGGTAGCCTTCCGCGTACTTGTTAGTAAGCTGCGAACCCTGTGCTTCCATTACACGTGGGCTACAGTAGTTCTCAGAGGCAATTAGCTCTATGTGATGTTCTTGACGCTCAACCTCTTTAGACATTGCATCGGCTAATTCAGGATCGAAGTCGGCTATATTCATTTCGCGAGAAAACATGGGGGCTCCTTAACTGCGGTTTTTATATGGCGTTACGCACTGATTGCTCACATTCGAGCCATATTCTAGTCATTTTCGGGGGCTTGTATACCGCTTTGTGACCAAATTAATATAAATGGCGCAGGTTTAACGAAATACCTGCGCCAGCGCGAGATCAGACCTGTTTTTCCAGGGCTTTAACACGGTCAAATAAACTACCAATTTTGGCAAGGCGAACCGTATTTTTGCGCCAGTCACGGTTGGTTTGTGCTGGCTGGCCAGAAGAATAAACACCCGGTTCAGTGATATCTTGTACAATCATGGTATAGCCAGTCACCTGAACATTATCGCAAATGCTAATGTGGCCATTAATGCCCACTCCACCACCGATAATAACGTGCTTGCCGATATGACAGCTACCAGCAATACCTGTAGCGCCGCAAATACAAGAGTGATCACCAATAATACAGTTGTGGCCAATTTGTACTTGGTTATCGATAATAACGTTAGTGCCTAAGATCGTATCTTCCATGGCGCCGCGGTCAATGCTGCTGCTTGCGCCAATCTGACTGTCGTCACCAATGCGAACCGACCCTGTTTGTGGGATAGGGATCCAAACGCCTTTATCGTTTGCGTAACCAAAGCCTGCCGCACCAATAACTGTTTGGCTATGAATTGTCACGCGCTTACCAATCACAACGTCATGATAGATAGTTACGTTCGGGTGAATGGTACAGCCTTCACCAATATGGGTACCTCTACGAATAACCGTATTCGCGCCAACCGTAACTCTATCGCCTAAAACCACGTTCTCTTCAATGATTACATTGTGGCCTAGCGATACATCACTGCCGATGCGGGCAGATGGCGCAATAACCGCTGTATCAGCAATACCTGTCGCTACCGCTGGGGTAGTATCAAACAACTGAGCGATGAGGGCGAACGCTGCATGAGGGTTTGCCACAACCAACGCTGGAACTGGGCTATCATCTTTTAAGTTTTTGTGCAGAATTACCGCACCAGCCTGAGTATCTTTTAACTGCGGCTTGTATTTAGGATTTGTTAGAAACGAAATTTGGTGCGATGCTGCACCGGATAACGTACCTACTGCAGAGATAGTAATGTTTCCATCGCCCTGCACTTCCCCACTTACATGCTTGGCAAGCTCTTCCAGACTGTATGTGCGTTTACTCATAGCGGTCATCATAATTACCTGTTCAGAGATATGAATAGTGTTGAGTCTATCGCTTTGGGTTATTTATTGCTGTTTGCTAGCTCACCCTAAAGCCCATGTTTACTCATGCTTATAAAAACAAGTTTACCTTAAATCAACTCGCCAACCGATGCATAAATCGATCTTTTTGGCATGAGTGATTAAAATATCGCCAAGCACAAATACACTAAGCGTAAGTAACTGGCACAAACTACCCTGTTACGAGTAGAATAGACCACAATCACTTTTTTATTTTTCACCGCTTTTTCAGCGAGGATAGAGCATGGCGCAATACGTTTACAGTATGCATCGCGTGGGCAAAATCGTCCCACCTAATAGACACATTCTAAAAAATATCTCACTTAGCTTTTTCCCAGGCGCCAAAATTGGTGTGCTAGGTCTAAACGGTGCAGGTAAATCTACCTTACTTCGCATTATGGCCGGCGTAGATACCGACATCGAAGGTGAAGCTCGTCCTCAACCGGGCTTAAAAGTGGGCTACCTTCCACAAGAGCCTCAGCTTGATGAAACAAAAGATGTTCGCGGCAATATAGAAGAAGCCGTCGCCGACGTTAAACACGCATTAACTCGCCTAGATGAAGTATATGCAGCTTATGCAGAAGCAGACGCTGATTTTGACGCCCTTGCTAAAGAGCAGGGCGAGTTAGAAGCTATTATTCAAGCCAAAGATGGCCACAACTTAGAAAATGCATTAGAGCGTGCTGCTGATGCCCTTCGCCTTCCAGCGTGGGATGCGGACGTTAGCAAACTATCTGGTGGTGAACGCCGCCGTGTAGCGCTGTGCCGCCTACTTCTAGAAAAGCCTGAAATGTTGCTTCTAGACGAACCCACTAACCACTTAGACGCAGAATCAGTCGCATGGCTAGAGCGTTTCCTTCACGATTATGAAGGTACGGTAGTCGCTATTACCCACGATAGATACTTCCTTGATAACGTTGCAGGTTGGATTTTAGAACTTGACCGTGGTGAAGGTATTCCGTGGGAAGGTAACTACTCTTCTTGGTTGGAGCAAAAAGAAAACCGACTTGAGCAAGAAGAGCGTACCGAAACGGCGCGGATGAAGAGCATGAAACAGGAACTTGAGTGGGTACGCTCAAACCCGAAAGGACGTCATGCTAAAAGTAAAGCTCGTATGGCCCGCTTTGAAGAACTATCTACCAGCGATTACCAAAAGCGTAATGAAACCAATGAGCTTTTCATTCCACCAGGTGAACGCTTAGGTGACAAGGTTATTGAAGTAAGCAACCTTAAAAAGTCGTATGGCGATCGCGTACTTATCGACGACTTAACGTTTAAAGTACCAAAGGGTGCCATTGTAGGTATCGTAGGCCCTAACGGCGCGGGTAAATCAACCTTGTTCAGAATGCTTACCGGTGCTGAGCAACCTGATTCAGGCACCATCGATTTAGGTGAAACCGTTCAAATTGCTGCGGTAGAACAGTTCCGCGACCACATGAACGAAAACAACACCGTGTGGAAAGAAATTTCTGACGAACAAGACATTATTCGCATTGGTAACTTTGAAATTAACAGCCGCGCCTACTGCAGCCGTTTTAACTTTAAAGGCACCGACCAGCAGAAGTTCATCAAAGACTTGTCAGGTGGTGAGCGTAACCGTGTTCACCTTGCGAAACTGCTTAAAGCAGGCGGTAACGTATTGCTACTGGATGAGCCAACCAACGACCTAGACGTAGAAACACTTCGCGCCTTGGAAAACGCGTTGTTGGAGTTCCCTGGCTGTGCCATGGTTATCTCGCACGACCGTTGGTTCCTAGACCGTGTAGCAACACACATTATGGATTACCGCGATGAAGGTAACATCAACTTCTTCGAAGGTAACTACTCAGACTACGAAAGCTGGTTGAAGCAAGAATTTGGACAAGATGTGGTTGAACCGCACCGCCTTAAATATAAGCGTATGTCTAAATAACACAAAATCAGAGATGTAAGATCTGTATCTCTGCTTTACGCCTTAAAGCCGCTATCGCTGATAGCGGCTTTTTTATTTGTTCGCTTTTCATTGCGAACCCTCGCAAATTAGCCAATACTAATACCAGTCCGCATAGGTCATTACCCACTCAGCGAGATTTGAAAGGGAGCAGCCATTACTGCATTCCCACGCTTTGCTAGGAAACTTGTCAGCGCCTTCTGAGTGGGCAATTATCCATGCGAACTGGTATAACAGCATTAATGATAACTGGGTATTTGAAAAATGACGGATAAGCGCCAATTCCAACGGGTATCTCTGAATGTAAATGGCACACTGGCACACAATGACGTTAGTATTGATGTGGTAGTCAGCGACGTATCGCTTCAAGGCATTAAACTTCAAGCTACCGAAACGGCGTTGTCACACTTACCTTTTGACAGTCACGACCCTTACACTGCTACCTTCCAAGCAAATGAGGACAGTCCTGTAATAACCCTTTCTATTTCGCAGTTGTATCGTCATGCCGACAGTAGGAAAGAACGGGTTTCATTAGGCTGTAAAGTTGAGCGAATGGATGTAGACAGCATTAGCGCCCTTCGCCGTTTAATTACCTTAAACAGCGACGACGCCAGTATTGAAGAGAAAGACCTGAATGCATTAGTTAATGCGGTTTATCAGGCGCCACATTAATCTCTAAAAAACGCATTTCACTCGTTTAATGCAGGAAAGGCCCATTTAATAGGCCTTTCAATTTAACAGGCACCGTCAACACTTTACTTAAATGTAGAGCCTTTAGCATTACTCAAGCGCGTCTAACGCCTCAGATAAGCGCGCTACCGGCACCACTTTCATACCATTAATGGCTTGCTTAGGCGCATTGGCTTTTGGCACGATCGCCCGCTTAAAACCATGTTTCGCTGCTTCGATAATGCGTTCCGTTCCGTTAGGAACCGGGCGAATCTCGCCGGCTAGCCCGACTTCGCCGAATACAATTAAATCTCTGGGCAGTGAGCGATTTCTAAAGCTTGAAATCATGGCCAATAATAAGGCTAAGTCTGCACTGGTCTCTGATACTCTTACACCGCCTACCACGTTGACAAAAACGTCTTGATCGTTCATTTGCACATTGCCATGGCGATGCAAAACCGCGAGCAGCATAGACAAACGGTTCTGATCCAACCCTACAGCGATTCGCCTTGGGTTCGACATCTGCGAATAGTCTACCAACGCCTGAATTTCTACAAGTAACGGGCGGGTGCCCTCCCAGATAACCATAACGCTAGACCCTGGCGTTTCATTGTCACCTCGACTTAAGAATATGGCCGATGGGTTGCTTACCTCTTTAAGGCCTTTTTCTGTCATGGCAAACACGCCGAGCTCATTTACCGCACCAAAGCGGTTTTTATGACTTCGAAGCGTACGGTAGCGACCATCACTTTCTCCTTCCAGCATCATAGAGCTGTCGATACAGTGTTCAAGAACTTTCGGACCCGCCAAGTTACCGTCTTTTGTTACATGGCCAACAATGAACATAGCAATATGATTTTGCTTGGCAAAGCGCGTTAAATACGCCGCGCTTTCTCGTACTTGCGACACACTGCCTGGCGCAGACTGAACGTCTGACACGTGCATCACCTGAATAGAGTCGATAACCATAATTTTAGGCTTTTTCGTAAGGGCTAAATCGCAGATAGTTTCCACGTTTGTTTCGGCTAACATCATCAGCTTGTCGTCAGGTAAATTTAAGCGCTTTGCTCGCATGGCGACTTGCTGAAGCGACTCTTCCCCCGTGACATAAAGCGCGGTTTCACTTTTTGCCATCTGACACATTACTTGAAGCAGAAGCGTACTCTTGCCTGCACCTGGCGAGCCACCAATTAACATAGCTGCCCCAGGGACTATCCCGCCCCCTAACACTCTATCTAGCTCTTTAAATGTTGACGAGAATCGCGGTAGTGATTCGAGATCTATTGCATTTAATGTCTCAATTTTGGCAGCGGTTTGCCCAGCATAGCCTGACGTGGTTTGGCGTGCGACACTTTTGGCACTTGCAACCACAAACTCACTTATCGTATTCCACGCTTTACACTCCGAACATTGACCTTGCCAGCGAGGGAACTCTGCACCGCAGTCAGAACACACATAAGCAGTTTTACGTTTTGCCATATTCCAGTTTTATCCATTGCTTAAAAAGAGTATTCTAACACTTAACAACGGTGAATTAAGCACAAACCTAAGGTCAGTTCTCCTCCAGTAAAACTGGTACAAAAGTATAACGATTTTACGGGTTAATGAGTTTTGCTGATTTGCCGATAACAACTAAAATAATGATACTAAACAACAAAGTTGCGCATTCATGAGTCAAGATTTAAAGCAATATGCTGATATTATTGAACAGCTAAAGCCCATGGTTAATGAGCCTGAGTTTAACCAGGTATTGCTTCAAACTGCATCTGATGTGCCGAAAGAAAAGCGCTTCCTCATCAAAATGGAAGTGAAACGCCTAGCCAAACCCTGTATGCGCACCATAGACTTGCGTGGTCATGTTGACGGAAAGTGCAATAAATATGTACACGAAGGACGTAGCCATTACATGGATGACGTCGCTGTTGACAAGTTTGAAGAGCAGTTGAGGGTATTTGGCCGATATACTTACGGTGTTTACGAAGCGGTACAAAACACCGAAAACAACTTTCGCTTAATGCGCGAAAAAGAACTCGCACAAGAACGCGCTGATAAAGAAAATCCTGAACTCAAAAAGCGCTCAGCAGTATTGGAGCAGTTTAAAGTTCCTACCGTAAACTTGCTTGATTACAGACAGCGCAACGCTGAACGCATGAACTTCGCTGTGGCGGTAGAATTATTCAATAGCGCCAATCAATCAATGCGCGGTTTGAGTGTTGATATATCTCTTGAAGGCTTGCAGGTAAAACTCTCTAAAGACGCGTTTTTCAAAAAAGGAGAAACGCTGTTTATATTCTTTAGGGGCTTAGAGAATGAATTTGCCATGGACAAAAAGAATGGCATTGCATATAAGCTCGTAAAGATAATAACTAAAAACGATGTTAACTATCTTGCCTTGCAACGAGATAAAGAAAAGCCAAGCCCCGCATTCGACAAATTCTTAGAAAGCTTTATACACGGCAATAAACGCCGATATAAAGTTAATATGAGTAATACGATTGAGGCGATTACCAGTAAAATTTGTGAGCAGTACTTTTCGCCGCGTAGCCCCACGCTGCCGGTGTATATAGACGTCATTAATAAAACGCTGGTTCCCCGGTTTGCTATGGTTAACGAAGTGAACCGCGAAACCGTACAGTATTGGCAAGACGAAGACGATAACTGTCGATTGAACTTCTTACTCACACAGGAAAGGCTTATGCGCTTATTGCAGAAGTCAGAAGAAGTAAGAGAGATTTTCGTATTTAGTTTTACTCATTTGCAGAACGACAAGGTCTACTTTTACTCAGCGTCTTACGAGGAACTCTTGCAAAAAGACGTACTAACCCGAGTATTTTTAGGGTTTGGCTCTAAAAAAGCGAGTTGGCGTGTATTTAAAATAACCTTAACAGAGGTTGACCCTGAGCAGGCCCATATCCCGCTTTCCATTCCGGATTCTGTCGGTAATAAAGTTAAAAAACTGAACACTCCGCCATCGGCTCGACTAATGTCAAAGCTGAAAAACCTGCGATTCTTGGCACACGTAACCGATGTAACCTCAGTAACAGGGCAAGAGACCTACAACGAATTTAAGTTTAATCGAGAAAACCTTTCTCATCTGCGAAATTTTGGGCATCCGCGCAATCGCGCTCCTTCGAATGTTCAGGTTGTCAGGTTTAAATATGAAGAGCAACGCATTGAAAGTCGCTATCAGCTGAGAACCCAAATTGAAGCTCGCTTCAATAATGAAGAACTGGTGCACAAAGGGATCAGCGAAGATATTTCGGTGCATGGACTTGGACTTCGTATAGAGTTGAGCAAAGAATATAAAGGTAATTTAGAGGGCAAAGTAGAAGTCGCCTTCCCTCGTCTGCAAGAAATTGCCAGTTCCTTTGATGTCATGCATTTGCAATACGAAATCATTTATCACAACGTCGACAAGAACATTCTTCATTTAAAAACTATGCCGGGCGACGAAGGCAAAAGTGCTAGAAACTTCTTTGAAGAACTGATTAAAAAGAACAAAGGCAGCCTTAAAGTAGAGAACGACGAAGAAGAAGTACCAGGCATGGGACAGGCGCTTCGTTGTATTAATGCGCGAAACGCTACTTCCCTATCCTTCTTAATGAGTAAGGAAGGTGTTCGCTACACTCCGCAGGCTTGTATTGTCGGAAAGCAGGACGAACGCATAACCACGCTAACCACGCAATACGCCGAACGTGGTCAAGTGAATTTAGAGTTTCTCTTTAGAGACCGAAAACAAGATATACCTTTTGTACAAAGTGGCATTAAGGCCGTTAAGCTTGAAAATATGCCGTTGCGACAGGAATTATTTATCTCATTCGATGCATCACAAAAAGAGCCGCGAATGGCGATCATTCCTCGCTATTCCGATAAATTCGAAAATAACGAGCAGCGCCGAGCATTTATTAGAGAAGCTATGGTTCGCGGCCAGTTCGTGGCTATTCATGTCATGCTAACCACAACCGGCAAGCCAGACATGACCATGCTGCAAACGGAAATCAATTACGTCACCATGTACGCCATGCACCGGGCCCGTGAGCTAGAGAAGAAAATGTGGAGTATTGCAGCGTGCTCTCACCTGGTCGATGTCACAGATGAAGTGCTTATAAGATACGGCTTTACAGTGGAAGATATCACGGCTAATAAAACGTTAAAAAGTGCGGTTCAACCTAAAGCCATTGCACGCAACGCATAGTGAAATCGCAAAGCCTATCAATTTAAATGAGCCCGAAGGTTAAAACCCATCACTGGAGGGTTTTAATCACAAGATTTTGGAAACTTGTGGCCGGTGAAAGGTAATCGCTAAAGTGTGAAGCGCTAGTTTTATTTTCCCAAAACTAGCGCTTGTATTACAGACTCTCGTTAACTACTTGTCTAGAAAATACAGAAGGCTATGTAAACTGCCAATGCGGATTGCCACATCCGCCTTTTCATTAACCAGTGGCTTACCGTGACACGCCACGCCTAGCGCTGATTCAGCCATCATTACCAAATCGTTAGCTCCATCACCCATAGCAACGGTTTGTTTGGCTGAAATTTGCCACTTCTCGGCAAGGGCGTTTACGGTTCGCGCCTTAACGTCTGCATTGACAATTTCACCCTCTACTTTTCCAGTCAGCTGCTCGTTTTTCACCGCAAGCGTGTTAGAAATGGCAAAATCGAGTCCAAGCCTTGCTTTTAGGTGGTCAGCGAAAAAGGTGAATCCACCTGAGGCGATCGCTAATTTCCAATTATACTGTTTCAAGTGAGTAAGCAAGGCTTGAATGCCGGGCATGATAGGTATGCTGTCGCGAATTTGATTAAGGTGACTAACTGGCACGCCTTCCAAGCAGGCCACTCTATGCGTTAAGCTATCATTAAACGCAATTTCTCCACGCATTGCCTTAGCGGTAACTTCTGCCACCTGCTCGCCAACACCCGCCAATTTAGCTATTTCATCGATACATTCAATCGCGATGACAGTGCTATCCATGTCCATGACCAGTAGTCCTGGCTCAGACAATGAGGGGCGAGAGCCCTGCAAACCAACATCAACATTATATGCCTTGGATACGTCGCCCAGCAGTGGCTTAATCTGCTCAAGCTCAGTGTTTTGCAAAGCACCTCTAATTTCTATTACATCATCCCCCATTTGCTTGTGTAAATGATGGAAAGCAGCGCTAGAAGGAGTAAACACATCGTTGAATTTAATTAAAACGCTGTGCAGTAGATAAGGGGTTACAGCTTGACCAATAACGGTTAACGTATGTGAATACGCACTGTCGTTGTGACTATTGCTAACTACATGAGACAAAAAAGAAGCTAAATGGATATCGTCATTATCGATATTATTAAGAAGAGTGTCTTTCATAACGCACACAGAAACTGCGGTGATTGGCAAATGGTGCTCTAATGCTAACCAATTAGACTAACTAATAAAATATCTCCTTTTAAATTATTTCGAATTATCCTACTGTTAGGCAACCCTCGTGACTTTATGGAAAAGCGAATTGGTAGACGGGCTAAGCAAAGCAGCTTCACAAACAAAGAATGACTCGCATTCGTTGTACACAGTTCTAAAGCGATTGTTCCACACAATAGTAGTTAGTGCGGTGTTTGCTTTGATAGTGGTATTGCTTCTGTTATTCCAACAATACCAAAACGACTGGCTTACCGTGCAAACTCGCTTCTCTGGAGAGAGCATTGCAAGGCAGTATGCAAAACTGCTACAACCTGCCTTTATCGCTGACGCACTTTCGAATCAGGAAACTGAGAACAATGTAGATTCCGCGCTATCTGATACTCTCACTCAACGGGAGTATATTGAAAGTGTCGCCTCTATTTTGGTCGACGAGCCACACATTCTTGCCTTGTCTGTGTTTGATAAGGACGGGAGGTATATTGCTCCTTTGCCTCAAATTGCCAGTGTGGTGTCGATGAGTCAGTCGCAAAGTGTAACGCCGCTAACCTATGTTGGCGTTATCACTGACGATAATGAAAATTTACTAGGTTATGTGAATATTCACATGAACACGCAGGCTGTCCTCGAGAGTCCACTGACATTGCGTTACCAGCTTGCTCTTATTGCGTGTATTCTCGTCTTTTTAGCGCTCATGCTAGGTATTTACCTAACCCGGGCCTTTTATAAATCTCGCCCATGGTTTATTCAGGTAATCGAATCAAAAAGAAATAAAGAGAAGCGCTAGATAGCTAATTTGGAAGTCTATGCTTCACTTCCAGCATCAATATCAAATAGTCGAGTGTAGTTCGCTGTGGTGGTGGACACTATTTCTTTATGTGACATGCCATAGCGGTCGCTTATAACATCAACGACATCTGATAAATAACGAGGTTCGTTTGCTTCTCCTTGTCTACCGCACATGGGCATATCAGGGGCATCCGTTTCTAAAAGCAATTTATCAAAATGGTGTTCTAACAAAAACCCAAGGGTGTTTCGTGTTTTTTGAGCACGCTCATAGGTAATCGTACCGCCTACACCTAGGTAAAACCCTCTATCAATATACCCTTTGGCCACTTCAATACTTCCTGAAAAAGCATGTACAACGCCTATACCTTGGTATTTGGTTTGCTTCAATGCTTCAACTAGCAGGTGATGACTTTTTCTGTGATGTAAAATTACGGGTAACGATACTTTATCGGCAAGTTTCAAATGGTTATGTAGCGCTTCCTTTTGAAGCGCTAATGGCACGCTTATATGCCCATCGATACCTGTTTCCCCCACGGCTTTTACCGAAGGGTGCAAGTTAGCCGTAGCGTCCTCAAGTTGACGAAGACTCTTCTTGAGTGTTTGCTCTGGCTTTTCAAGCTCACTGCCAGTTAAAAAATAAGGATGGAGTCCAAGCGCAGTATCAATAGATAAAAGGCTTTCATAGCGTTCATTGAGCGCTTGTAACGCCTGCCAAGATTCGGGGGTAATGCTAGGCGCCATGATGCGGGTAAGCCCTGCGGCTTTGGCGCTTTCTAATGCAACTCTAAGATCTTTCTTTTGTGCAAGTAAGTCGAGATGGCAATGACTATCAATCACGGTTTCGATGCCTCCTTGTTACTTATCTCGCCGCACGCTATCTACAAGCTCAATAGTTAAACGGGCTCACATTCTAGTGAAGTACTTTAGCGGGAACGAAAGGTGAACGTATTCCCTACGGCATAAGGCGCTGTGTTACCCACGCGCCATCTTCAGTTTTGTTGTATTCAAAGCGGTCATGTAGCCTATCTTCTCCACCTTGCCAAAACTCAATTTGATGAGGCACGATCCTGAAACCGCCCCAAAAGTCCGGCACGGGAAGCTCTTTGTTAGCAAACTTATCTTTTAACTGCTTAAACTGGGTCAGTAGAAGCTCCCTGCTGCCAATAGGTTTGCTTTGTTTTGACGCGTACGCTGCTAGCTGACTGTCTTTCGGTCGCGAAAAGAAATAAGCAGCATTCTCAGAAACAGAAAGCTTTTCAACGCTGCCACATACGCGAACCTGACGCTCCATAAAAAACCAGGGAAAGTGGCACGACACTTTAGGGTTTACCGCTAACTCTTGTGCCTTACGGCTGCCTAAGTTAGTGAAAAACACAAAGCCCTTTTCACTGACATCTTTTAACAAAACAATACGCTGAGAGGGTTGGCCGTTGGCATCGACGGTGGCAACCGTCATTGCAGTAGGATCAGGAATTCCGGCGTCTATGGCGTCTTTTAACCATTTATCGAACATGATAAATGGACTTGAAGTAATATCTGACTCACTCAAACTGCCCTTTGAGTACTGCCTGCGCATATCTGAAATTGCCATATACCGCTCCTAAAAAGAAGTTGTTGTGCCTGCTAGAGATGTTGAAACCGAGTAAATAAACCACCGTGTAAATGCTCACATAAGCGCATCTAACTGAGGTAGTTGTCCACAAGCCATCAGCTACACCACTTGGCGAAAATGCTGACTCACTATCTTTGCTAATATAACGTGCTAATATAACGCCAGTTACAGCTAACTAGCGTTATAAAGATAATATTAGCGTGAACTAGAAGTTACTGTCGTCTCCGTAACCTAGAGAGCGCAGAGCACGTTCATCGTCTGCCCAGCCTTGTTTCACTTTCACCCAAAGTTCTAGAAATACTTTGTTGTCGAACAAGTTTTCCATATCTTTACGCGCTTGCTCACCAATGGTTTTCAAATGCTTTCCGCCTTTGCCGATGATCATGCGTTTTTGGGTTTCACGCTCTACCAAAATCAGACCGCTGATACGATAAACACCATTGTCTGCCATTTTGAATTGCTCAATTTCCACAGTAGTAGAGTAAGGCAGTTCATCGCCGGTAAAGCGCATAAGCTTTTCGCGAATGATTTCAGCAGCCATAAAGCGGCTTGAGCGGTCAGTAATGTAATCTTCCGGGAAGAAAAACTCACTTTTAGGTAGCGACTTGGCCACTAACTCTCTAATTTCGTCAACCATTCGGCCCTGTTTAGCACTGATAGGGATCATGTGCTCAAACGGGTGCTTTTCGCCAAGTTTTTTAAGGTGAACCATAAAGTTTTCTTTATCTTCAACCTTATCCATTTTGTTTACGATGAGATAGCAAGGAAGGTTCGCTTGTTTAACCTTACTTAATACCATTTCATCTTCGGCGTTGAATCGATCGCCTTCGACAACAAAAAGCACAAGGCCAACTTCAGCCAAAGAGCTTGATGCCGCGCGGTTCATGTAGCGATTAATCGCGCGCTTTTCGTCTTGGTGAAGCCCTGGGGTATCAACGTAAATCGCTTGATAATCACCGTCGGTGTCTATACCAAGAATACGGTGGCGCGTGGTTTGCGGCTTACGCGACGTAATGCTTACTTTTTGACCTAGCAAGCGATTGAGCAAGGTCGATTTACCTACATTAGGGCGACCTACTATGGCAACTAGGCCACAGCGAGTTTGAATATCAGGCATTTCTGGCAAATTCGATTCATCATGCGTTGTCATCAAGCTTCTCCAATGTTAAACGAGCAGCTTCTTGTTCTGCTTTTCGGCGGCTATTGCCAGACGCCACTACCGCTTCTGGTAGACTTTCTACCTGACAGCTAACTTCAAAAGTCTGAGCATGATCTTTCCCTGAAATAGATAGCACTTCATAGGTTGGCAGCGCTTGTTTACGACCTTGTAAAAACTCTTGAAGACGAGTTTTGCTGTCTTTAGGGTGGGCATTAGGGTCTAGTTTGTTTATGCGGGTTTCCCATAAACGGTCTATAACGCCTCGTACCTCGTCCATACCGGAATCGAGATAAATAGCCCCTAAAATAGCTTCAACTGCATCGGCTAAAATCGAACTTCTACGATGACCACCGCTTTTGAGCTCACCGGGCCCTAAGTTAAGTAGTTCACCCACACTGGCTTCCTTTGCAAGTTCTGCCAGTGTGTCTCCTTTAACCAAAGTAGAGCGCATTCGTGTGAGTTTGCCTTCTGGCACAGTTGGGAATCGCTTAAACAGCGTTTCCCCAACAATCATGCCTAAAATAGCGTCACCTAAAAATTCTAGTCGCTCATTGTGCTGTTTAGCCGCACTGCGATGAGTAAGTGCTTGTTCCAATAAAGCTTCATTGCTAAATGTGTAGCCTATCGCCTTGTACAGACGACGATATTTATCAATTCCCTGCATTAATGAATGCCACCTGCTCGCTCAAATCGAACACCTGTTGGTACCCAAGTTGGAAGGAAGTCTGACGGACTGCGCTCAAATTCAAATGAAATCCAAATCGCCACCGCTTTTCCAACCAAGTTTGCATCTGGCACAAAACCCCAAAAACGGCTGTCGCGGCTGTTATCACGGTTATCGCCTAGCACGAAATACTGACCTTCTGGCACAATCCACTCATTGCTGCGCGTTCCAGGCTGGGTATAAAAATTAACCGGCGATATCTCGCGTACTGGGTGGCGCAAAATGTCGTGCTCTACTGTGCCTAAATCTTCGGTGTAACGCATAAGCTGCGCCATGTCCTGTACGAACTCACCACGCTCTTGGAACGTCAGCGGTACGGCTTTCAATTTAGGACAGTTGTTGCCAGTCTCACACTTCGGTTTGATATAAACCTGTTTATTTTGATAAACCACAGTATCGCCCGGTAAACCGATCACGCGCTTAATGTAGTCTATTGAAGGCTCTTCAGGGTACTTGAAAACCACCACATCACCACGCTCTGGAACGCCAGTTTCAATAAGCTTACTTCTGAAAACCGGGTCTTTCACGCCATAGGCAAACTTTTCAACCAAAATGAAGTCACCCACTAACAGAGTGGGCATCATTGAGCCTGAAGGAATTTGAAATGGTTCATATAAAAACGAACGCAATACCAATACGAAAGCAATAACAGGAAAAATCTGTTGCGAAGTATCAACAAGGTACGGCAGTTGAGGATCTTCTCCATAGCCCGCTCCTTCTGCGGTTGCCGCAGCCTGTAAACGTGCTTTTCGCTTTGGTGCAAACACTAGGCTATCCACTAGCCAGATTAATCCTGTTATTAAGGTGAGTGCCACCAAAATCAAGGAGAAGTAATTCGCCATTATTTGCCCACCTTCAATACTGCAAGGAACGCATCTTGTGGCAATTCAACATTACCCACTTGCTTCATTCGCTTTTTACCTTCTTTCTGCTTTTGAAGTAGTTTCTTCTTACGGCTTACGTCACCGCCGTAACACTTCGCGATTACGTTTTTACGTAGCTGTTTAACTGTACTTCTTGCAACAATATGGTTACCGATAGCCGCCTGAATAGCGATATCGAACATTTGTCGTGGAATAAGCTCACGAAGCTTTTCGACCAGCTCACGACCACGACCTTGAGAGTTTTCTCTGTGCGTAATTACCGCTAACGCGTCTACACGTTCACCGTTAATAAGAATATCAACACGCACCATGTCTGATGTCTGGAAACGCTTAAAGTTGTAATCAAGCGATGCAAAACCACGGCTCGTAGATTTCAAGCGGTCGAAGAAATCGAGCACCACTTCTGCCATTGGCAGCTCATAAGTTACTGCCACTTGCTTACCGTGGTATGTCATGTTGGTTTGCATACCGCGCTTTTCAACGCAAAGTGTAATTACGTTGCCCAAGTACTCTTGTGGCACAAGAATATTGGCTTCAACCATAGGCTCACGAATTTCAGCGATATCATTTACCGGAGGTAGCTTAGCTGGGCTATCTACGGTAAGGGTTTCGCCCTTGGTCGTTTCTACTTCGTATATTACGGTAGGCGCAGTAGTGATAAGACCCAAGTCATATTCACGCTCTAAACGCTCTTGAATGATTTCCATGTGCAGCATGCCAAGGAAACCAATACGGAATCCAAAACCTAGCGCTGCAGAGCTTTCTGGCTCATAGAACAGTGAAGCGTCGTTCAGGCTTAGTTTCGCCAAGGCATCACGGAAGTCTTCATAATCATCAGAGCTTATTGGGAAAATACCGGCATAAACCTGAGGTTTAACCTTTTTAAAGCCCGGCAGCATTGCATCAGCTGGCTCGCGAGCCAAGGTAATGGTGTCGCCCACAGGCGCGCCTTGGATATCTTTAATTCCTGCGATGATAAAGCCTACTTCGCCGGCTCTTAATGTGCCCGTATCGAGTGGCTTAGGCGTAAATACACCAATTTTGTCAACCTGATGCGTTTGACCGTTTGACATAATTTGAATTTTGTCTTTCTTGGTCAGCTGGCCTTCGACAATACGAACCAGTGAAACAACGCCTTGGTAGTTGTCGAACCAAGAATCGATGATCAGCGCCTTAAGTGGCGCTTCGCGGTCACCTTCTGGCGGCGGAATTTTATTTACAATGACTTCAAGTACATCTTCAATACCGATACCGGTTTTTGCTGAGCAGCGCACAGCGTCCAGCGCATCGATACCAACAATATCTTCAATTTCTTCTGCAACGCGGTCTGGTTCAGCCTGAGGCAGGTCGATTTTATTTAGTACAGGCACCACTTCCATATCCATCTCGATGGCGGTATAGCAGTTTGCCAATGTCTGTGCTTCTACGCCCTGACCTGCATCAACAACCAAAAGCGCACCTTCACAGGCAGCAAGAGAACGAGATACTTCATAGGTAAAGTCAACGTGTCCGGGAGTGTCGATGAAGTTAAGCTGATAAGTTTCACCGTCGCGCGCTTCGTAGTTCAGCGTTACGCTTTGCGCTTTGATAGTAATACCGCGCTCTTTTTCCAGGTCCATTGAGTCGAGAACCTGTTCAGCCATTTCACGGTCTGTTAGCCCTCCACAATGCTGGATTAGACGGTCTGACAGCGTAGACTTACCGTGGTCGATGTGGGCGATAATACTGAAGTTACGAATGTGCGATTGTTGCATAATGCTGGAAATTACCTGCAGAAAAATTCATTAAACAAAAAATGCTGCTTGCCTTGCTTAAAGGGTTATACGCAGCGCGTGCGGATTTTACCCATTTCTTGCGCGAAAAGCGAATTGGCGTGGTGGAAAATTTATTACTTTCAAGAAACATAACGAATGGAAGTGGCAACCTGACGTGACTTCCTCGGCCTATCTCAAAACTTGGCTACATTGATGAGCGTGAGTTAACACTATAATCTCGTAAAAATTGGCCTCGTATAAAACGGCCTCGTATGGAGCAGTCCTGTATTAAACCATTGAGCAGCGTAAAGCCCTTCAAAAAATCAATGTTCTACTGCACTGTGCTCTTGTTGACCCAATAGGACAGGTTGATATTTCGTACGTTCTACACGACGCAACTTGTAAGCAATTAGCTTATAGGTAAAGAAGGTTACTAACCCACTTGGCAGCATGGCCCATAACTCGTGAGTAAATCCGTTACTACTAAGTAATGATATCGACACCGAATATGCCCCGATAAACGCTATAAGCGGTAGCAAGTACAACCAAGCCGATGCACTTAAAATACCTGCTTCCGGTATGCCTACAGTCACTTCTTGGCCAACCCGCACAGGCATGGGAGTACGCAGCGTCAACTGCTGCGTTTTCGGTGCAAGCGCACGAGAAATAACGCCGGTACCACAATCACTTTGTGCTTGGCATGCGTTACAGGTGGATTTAATCGCTGCTTCTACGGTGACCGTATCACCATTAACGGCAACTACGGTGGCGGTTTCTCTTATCATTGTTACTCAATTGCGCGGTTATTCACTTACACTGCTGACGGGGCGTAAAGACGTAGCAATAGCGTTAGCGGTTTGCAAAGGTATTTCTCCCACCACTGTCACCTGGGCTTTGCCGTCTGTCAACGTTAAGAACGTACTCACTTCATTGCGCAGCGCCAGCGTTTCACCTAACGCATCTTCCGCAGGCTGAACATACACAGATACGTCAACCAATCCATCTGAAAAGAGTTTATATTCTACAATTTGCCCTGTTAAGGCCAATCGTCTTGTATCTTGCTTTATTTCTCGCATGCCAGCCGGCAAATAGGTAACATCCCATTTGTGTGCACGATTTGGCGTGTTGCTCAGCGCCATGGGCGCGGGTAACGACGCAGAATTAATTCGAGAGAAATAATCAGAAGGCTCTGGCGATATCGCAAAGGCCGTGACCTGAATCTGCTCTAATAGCGCCCCTTGCAAATCAAGCATGTTCAGTTTGAGCAACATACCAGACGACTCATCCAGCCACAGTTGATAACCAAATCGCGTGTTATCTCGGCTGACTATTCGAATTTGTTGCGCTGAACGTCCTGCCACCCGCGCTCTTCCCACAGCGACGAACTCATAGGCTTCGGCAAGCTGTTCAGGATGATACAATAATACACTTGGTATTGGGCCGTTGATATGCTTTGAACGCAAGCTATAGGGTTTTACATCTGGCTCAAATACACTCACCACATCGTTCACACGAATCAGCTCGCGGCCTGGTCCATTTTGAAGATTTAACTGCTCTAATTCAGAGCCATCTTCCATAATCCCGTGGCGCCATAAATATGGAACGGTTTCCTTTCCTGCAATAGTTTGCACAAAAGACACTTGGAAATTGGCATTGGTTATAATGTTTTGAAGTTCAGCTAACCACTGGTTGGCCGATTGAGGCTCGCGCGCGCGCGAAGCAGATGCATTTTGCTCGCTTCGACTTTGTTCAAGTTGCTCTTGAATCACGTCTTCTCGCACTGCTTCTTCTTGATCGGCTTCATCTAGTCGAACAGCCCTCGTGTTTGATTCTGAGTTAGCGTCTAATTCAACGTCGCCATCATTCACGTTTTGGACTGGGGCAATAGGAGATTTCGTTTCTTCGCTCAGCGAAGTAGTTTGGGCAATAGTGGGCTGAATAGCCGCGCCCGAAATGAAAAAAAGTGCAAGGATAGAACTACAGCGCATTTTTTCCTGCCTTAAAACAAACATACCAGCAGTATATGCTGGTATGATTAAAATATGAAATGCATGTCAGTCGCAATTTACTTGCGAAAGCACATTCCAACTAATGTTGACTGGCTGCGATAACTTATGGGCGCTCTGGTCCACTTGTTTCGCTTTCACCTTCGTCCTCTTGCGCTTGCTTAAGCTTTATTTGCTGCTCATGATCAGCAATCAATGCATTAATTTTGCGCTTTTTCTCAAGCATTTCATTCATGTCGTTACGTGGTAACGTTCTGGTTTGTTCCAAACTCACTGGAGACAATCCACCTTGAGGAGCAATCGTTGGCGCTGTCATAAATGGCTCGGTAGGCGCTTCTTGATTAGTGTATTGAACACCAAAGATAACTGCCACTGCCACCGACGCAGCTACTGCAAACTGGCCTGACTGCTTCGCAAAAGGAACAACATTGCCAATCAATGGTATCGACTGCCAGCGCGAGCGTTTAGGTGCGACAATAGCTGGCTCGTTTTCAAGCGCAGCTGCTACGCTTGCGGTGATGTCCAACTGTGGAGCAACACTTGCTTCTTTTCGCATTGCACCGCGATACACATGGTAACGTTGCCATTTGGCCTGAAGCGCTTCATCTTGCTTAATCGCATCGATGATGTCATTGCCTTCTATCTCACCATCCATGAATGCGGACAATTTTTCTTGCTGTTGCGTCATATATTCATTTCCAGATCAAAGTGATCGTTAACTACCCTAACACAGCTGTTAGTCATCGTGGAAAAAAGAAAGTTCATCTTTTTTTGATTTTATTTCTTTTTAATTTTCTAACAACGGTTGAATAACTTTATCAATCGCCTCGCGAGCCCTAAAAATACGGGATCTCACCGTACCCACAGGACACGACATAACGTTCGCGATTTCTTCATAGCTCAACCCTTCAATTTCACGCAGCGTTATCGCCATACGTAAATCGTCCGGCAGCTTCTCAACTACCTTAAACAGGGTTTCTTCAATTTCCTCAGATAACAGGCTTCGCTCGGGTGTAGATTGCTCTTTTAATGCATCACTACCTTCGTAGAAATCTGCTTCGTCAGCATCGACATCGCTTGCAGGCGGCTTGCGACCTTGAGATACAAGATAGTTCTTGGCACTGTTTACCGCAATGCGATAAAGCCAAGTATAAAATGCACTGTCGCCACGAAAATTAGGTAAGGCACGGTAGGCTTTAATGAACGCTTCTTGAGTTACATCAGCAACGTCACCAGTATTTTTCACATAGCGAGAAACGAGATGCATCACTTTATGTTGGTAACGAGTTACCAACAAATTGAACGCATTTTTATCGCCACGCTGTACTTTTTCGACCAGTTGTTGGTCGGTTATCTGCTCGCTCATTCGAGCCATTACTCCCTACTTCAACTACACAATAGCTCTAACAAGCATGTGTATAGACGCGTTCTTTTTACAAAAG
>VMHT01059862.1_pt1 | contig 29148 bp, 28 predicted proteins | sample 4693611 | NCBI WGS metagenome assembly VMHT01 (sample SAMN12280063, study PRJNA550983) | marine metagenome | isolation source: seawater sampled from same location over 5 years 0.02-0.2 micron viral filtrate | place: USA: collected off the coast of southern California halfway between the port... ... | reverse complement strand
CAGGATACCATTTTGTTGGTAGACAAAGGGCAAAAGCAGGTAAGTAGTAGTGTTGGTCACAATTTAATGCACGGCCATCCATTTGCTGAAGAGCGTTTTGCCCAGGCACATTCTAATTTAGACAAATTGAAGCAAATTTTTGCTTCCGGAAATTTGGAAGAATTTATTGCTATCGTAGAAAGTGAGGCACTTACTTTGCACGCGATGATGATGAGCAGCAATCCTTATTTTATTCTAATGAAGCCTAATACGCTTGAAATTATTAATAAAATATGGGAGTTTAGGGAAAGCACTAAAACTCCAATTTGTTTCACTCTGGATGCCGGCGCCAATGTACATCTGCTTTATCCAGAGATGCATAAAGAAAAAGTTTTAGAATTCATTAAGAATGAGCTTGTTGCCTATTGTGAAAAAGGGCAGTATATTTGCGACCAGGTTGGAAAGGGAGCAGAAAAATTGTAAATTTACCTACATTGCTCTTTTTTGTTCTGAAAAAAGATTATTAGAAAGCTTATGAAAGGACCTTTATTTTATTCAAAAATCTTACTCTTTGGAGAGTACGGAATCATTAAAGATTCCAAAGGTTTATCCATTCCTTATAATTTTTATAATGGAGCTTTAAAAGTAGATGAAGATCCTTCTGAAGCTGCGATTGCCTCTAATAAAAGTTTAAGCCGTTTTGCCGATTATTTAGGTGAGCTACAGGAAAATAATCCGGAGCTTGTGCAGTTTGATCTGGCAAAGCTAAAAGCTGATATTGAAAAAGGCATGTATTTCGATTCTACTATTCCGCAGGGATATGGTGTGGGAAGTAGTGGTGCTTTGGTTGCGGCTATTTATGATAAATATGCAACTGGAAAGATCACCGTTCTAGAAAATCTTACTCGTGATAAATTATTAAAACTGAAAAAGATTTTCGGGGAAATGGAATCTTTTTTCCATGGAAAATCTTCAGGCTTAGATCCTTTAAATAGTTATTTAAGCATCCCGATTTTAATTAATTCTAAAGATAATATAGAGCCCGCAGGAATTCCTTCACAAACCGAAAATGGTCTGGGTGCCGTATTTTTGTTAGATAGTGGCAGTACCGGTGAAACAGGACCAATGGTGAATATTTTTATGGAAAATATGAAGCAGGAAGGTTTTAGACAAATGCTTAAAGAGCAATTTGTAAAACATACCGATGCCTGTGTAGACGATTTTCTGAAAGGAGATGTGAAGTCGTTGTTTTCTAATGTAAAACGTCTTTCTCACGTGGTATTGGATAACTTTAAGCCAATGATCCCCGCTCAATTTCATAAACTTTGGAAACACGGTATAGATACTAACGATTATTACCTCAAACTTTGCGGTTCTGGTGGTGGTGGTTATATCTTAGGTTTTACCGAAGACATTGATAAAGCCAGAAAATCTCTTAAAGATTACAAATTAGAAGTGGTTTACAACTTCTAAACAACCCTTACATGGCGTCTATTTCTAACAAGCGCTTATTGCTGAAAATGTTTAGTCTATTTTCGGTGGTTCGTGGCTATAATATTTTGGTGCTTATTTTAGCACAATACCTTACATCAGCCTTTATTTTAGCGCCAGAACTTCCATTAAGAGAAATTTTTTTTGACGATAATTTATTCTTTCTAATTCTATCTTCTGCTACGGTGATCGCATCCGGGTATATTATCAATAATTTTTACGATAGCGAGAAAGATTTAATCAACAGGCCAAAGAAAACAATGTTAGACCGGTTTGTGAGTCAGCGAACTAAACTTTCGGTTTATTTTATTCTCAATTTGCTGGCTATTTTCTTTGCCAGCTATGTTTCGTTTAAAGCAGTAGTTTTCTTTTCTATCTATATTTTTGCGATTTGGTTGTATTCCCATCGGTTAAAACGGGTTTTATTTTTGGGTAATCTGGTGGCTTCCATCCTTACCCTTACACCATTTTTCGTAATATTTATCTATTATAAAAATTTTGAAACGGTCATCTTTATACACGCTACTTTCCTTTATTTAATGATCGTAATGCGCGAACTTGTAAAAGACCTGGAGAATATGCAGGGAGATTTGATTCAAAATTATCATACTATTCCAATAGTTTATGGAGAGAAGCTCAGTAAATTTTTCCTTTCAATATTGAGTATTTTAGCCGTAATCCCCACTATGCTGCTTATTACCCGTTTTGATACCGGTTATATGAATTATTACTTTTATGTATCCCTTATTTTACTGGTGTTTTTTGTGCTGTTCCTGTATTTCAGCAAAGTGAAATGGCAGTTTTTACTGCTTCATAATATTTTAAAACTTATTATTGTTGCCGGGGTTTTTAGTATTTTACTTATTGATATTAAAGAGGTACTAAACCGCGTTTTTTAAGATTCAAATTCAAAAATAATTTATGGAAAAAGATCATAGCTATTTTTTAAAAAGAGCTATTCAGTTAGCAGAAGAAGGAATGGATAAAGGTTCCGGTGGCCCGTTTGGTGCTGTAATTGTAAAGAAGGGAGAAATTATTGCCGAATCCAGTAATAAAGTAACATCTACCAACGATCCTACCGCACATGCCGAGGTGGCTGCAATTAGAGAGGCTTGTGAAAAACTGGGGAATTTCCAGTTAGAAGATTGTATTCTTTATACATCTTGTGAGCCCTGCCCAATGTGTTTGGGTGCTATTTACTGGGCGAGACCTAATAAAGTTTATTATGCTTTAAGTCGCGAAGATGCTGCCAGGATCGGTTTTGACGATCAGTTTGTTTATGATGAAATAGCATTGGATATGAACGATCGCAAGATTCCGTTTATTAATATGATGCGCGAAGAAGGTCTTCCAATTTTTCAGAAATGGGAAGCAAAAGGAGATAAAATTGATTATTAGATACGCTATTTTTAGTATAAATCAGTATAAAAACTTTCAATTAAATAGAATGCCACTCTAAATCAATAGAGTACCTTTGCAAAAAATTAGCGATATGAGTAGAGACGATAAATCTAAAGGTGGAAAATTTAGCGGAAGACAAGGTGGTGGTAAGACCAAAAAGTCTATGGCCCGCGGTAACGCGCCTATTAAAAAGCAGCAGTCAGCTCCTAAAACTCCTTCTAAGACCGATGGAATTCGTTTAAATAAATATATTGCCAATGCCGGGATTTGTTCCCGTCGTGATGCCGATATCTTTATTTCTGCCGGAAATGTGACCGTTAATGGAAATGTGGTAACCGAAATGGGCTTTAAAGTAGCCCCAACCGATGAGGTGAAATTTGACGGAAGAAGCATTAATCCAGATAAACCCGAATATTTTTTATTAAACAAACCAAAAGGGATCTACGTAACCGGGAGTACCGAAAAAGGAGGGAAAACAGTTATGGATATTATGGCGAAAGCCACAAAAGCAAAACTTGATCCTGTAGGTAAATTAGATACCCAGGCAATGGGACTTTTACTTTTTACCAACGATGGTACCCTGGCTAAAAAACTTGGTAAACCCAAGAACGGAATTAGACAAATTTACCAGGTAAACTTAACAAAACCGCTTTCAGTAGAACATTTAGAGAAAATTAGAAATGGTATTTTTCTTGAAGATGGGAAAGTAATTATACAGGACGTTAGCTTTATTGCCGATAGACCTAAGAACGAAATTGGGATAGAAACTAGAAGTACCAAAAACCACGTAATTCAAAGAATGTTTAAAAGTATGGGCTTTGAAGTTGAAAAACTGGATCGTGTAGTTTTTGGCGGACTTACAAAAAAGGATCTGCCAAGAGGTCGTTTTAGAAGGCTTACAGATCAGGAGGTTATAAATTTAGGAATGCTTTAAAAAAAGTGATTCCGTATTAAGTTTTTTAATATTTTTGAACCGGATTAGGATATTGCTTCTCCGGTTTTTTATTTTAAATTTATAATGCACCTATTTAATTGACAGGAATTTATTACCTGAACGCTGAGCGAACCTTTTCGTCTGCTAAAATTCTTTGTTTTAAGCCTTATCAGAGCTTGACTTTAAGCTCTTACCATTTTTTCTTAACATTAATTTACCAGTCATTCTTTTTGACCCGAAAAATTAATGCCTAATTTTTATCCTTATAACATATAAACCAAACAATTGAATACTAAATACAGCGATTTAATAGACCAGACCTATTACTTTCCGCAGGAGGAATTTACCCTGGAAGGAACCGAGTTAAAGTTTCACGACATAGATCTAATGGAGTTGATCAAAGAATATGGAGCTCCATTAAAATTCACCTATTTGCCTAAGATTTCCCAAAACATTCATAGAGCCAAAAAGTGGTTTGCCGATGCTATGGAAAAGCACGATTATAAAGGGAATTATAATTATTGTTATTGTACCAAAAGCTCGCACTTTCAACACGTTTTAAATGAAGCTTTAAAGAACGATATCCATATTGAAACTTCTTCGGCCTTTGATATTAATATTGTGGAAGAGTTAAAAGCATCTGGGAAAATTACCGATGATACTTATGTGCTTTGTAATGGCTTTAAACGCGACCAGTATATAGAAAACATTGCGCGCTTGCTTAATAATGGTCATAAGAACTGTATGCCCATTATAGACAATTATGAAGAGATAGATCTACTTTCAGAAAAGATAGAAGGGAAATTTCCTATTGGAATAAGGATTGCTTCAGAGGAAGAGCCAAAATTTGAATTCTATACATCCAGGCTTGGGATTGGTTATAAGAACATCGTCCCATTTTTCAATAAAAAGATAAAGGAAAACGAGCAAGTAGAACTAAAGATGTTGCATTTCTTTATCAATACCGGGATTAGAGATACAGCTTATTACTGGAACGAGTTGCAAAAATGTTTACGGGTTTATGTAAGCTTAAAAAAAGTGTGTCCCGAGCTTGATAGTTTGAACATTGGCGGAGGATTTCCGGTGAAAAATTCACTTCATTTTGAGTACGATTATGCTTATATGGTAGATGAGATCATCAACCAGATAAAATTATATTGCGAAGAAGCCGAAGTTGATGTGCCCAATATTTTTACTGAATTTGGCAGTTTTACCGTGGGAGAAAGCGGTGGCGCTATTTACGAGATTTTATATCAAAAACAGCAAAACGATCGTGAGAAATGGAATATGATCAATTCTTCATTTATCACCACTCTGCCTGATACCTGGGCGATAAGCAAGAAATTCGTGATGCTGCCCATAAACCGTTGGAACGATGAGTATGAGCGGGTGTTACTTGGTGGTTTAACCTGCGATAGTGACGATTATTATAATTCAGAGCAGAACGTAAACGCTATTTATCTTCCTAAGTATAAAAAGGAGAAACCATTATATATTGGCTTTTTTAATACCGGAGCTTACCAGGAAACTATTGGTGGTTATGGTGGTTTACACCACTGTTTAATTCCGCAGCCAAAGCATTTATTAATAGATAAGGATGAAAATGGTAATATTAGCACTAAACTTTTCAGCGAGCAACAGGATGCCGATGATATGCTGAAAATATTAGGCTATAATGGTCACAATTAAAAAATTAATAACTTTATATAACCAACAACCAATTAAGCATTTACAATGAACAAAAAGAATTACGCCGGAATACCAGATAAATATTCGCGCATAGATGATGCGAAAGTGGTATTGATCCCGGTTCCTTACGATGGTACCAGCACCTGGCAAAAAGGATCTGATAAAGGACCTGAAGCTTTTTTAGAAGCTTCAGAAAACATGGAACTTTACGATATAGAAACCCGTAGCGAAGTCTATAAAAAGGGGATTTATCTCGCACCATCGGTAACTGAAAATTCTTCTCCAGAGAAAATGGTGGAAGCAGTTTATAAAACCACTAAAAACTACCTTAAACAGGAGAAATTCGTTACGCTTTTTGGAGGTGAACATTCTATTTCTATAGGTTCTATAAAGGCTTTTAATGAAACTTTTGAAGATCTTACGGTAGTTCAAATTGATGCTCATGCTGATCTTAGACCAGAATATGAAGGTTCTTCCTGCAACCACGCCTGTGCGGTTCACGAAGCCAGTAAAAAGACAAATCTTATTCAGGTTGGAATTCGGTCTATGGATGTTTCTGAAGTAGAGCATATGGATGAAAACCAGGTTTATTTTGCCCACGATCTTTATGAAGACTGGCAGGATGATGCCATTGGACAAATGACGCCAAATGTATTTATCACTATAGATTTAGATGCTTTTGATCCTTCTATCTTGCCATCTACAGGTACGCCTGAGCCAGGTGGACTTTTCTGGTATGAGACCCTGGAATTTCTTAAAATGATGTTCAAAAAGAAAAATGTAGTAGGTTTTGACATTGTAGAACTTTGCCCAAATAAAAATGAAAGATCATCAGATTTTCTTGCGGCCAAGTTGTATTATAAAATGTTGAGCTACAAATTTAAATATCAAAATTATAACGAAGAAGACGAAGATGAGTAAAGGAGCTATTTCCCAATTTATAGAAAAATATTATTTACATTTTAACTCGGCAGCTCTTGTAGATGCGGCCAAAGATTACGAAAAGCAACTTCAGGGCGGTTCTAAGATGTTAGTTTCGCTTGCCGGTGCTATGAGTACAGCAGAACTCGGTAAGATTTTTGCCGAAATGATACGCAAAGATAAAGTGCAAATCATTTCCTGTACCGGTGCCAATTTAGAGGAAGATGTGATGAACCTTGTGGCGCACTCACATTATAAGCGTGTGCCGAATTATCGCGATCTAACTCCGCAGGAAGAATGGGATCTCTTAGAAAAAGGCCTTAATAGGGTTACCGATACCTGTATTCCGGAAGAAGAAGCTTTTAGAAGAATTCAGAAGCATATTGTCAAGATTTGGAAAGATGCCGAAGCTAATGGTGAACGCTATTTTCCGCATGAATTTCTGTATAAATTATTGCTTTCCGGGGTATTGGAAGAACACTACGAAATTGATTTAAAAGATTCCTGGATGTATGCCGCAGCCGAAAAGAATTTGCCGATCGTAGTTCCCGGTTGGGAAGATAGTACTCTTGGGAATATTTTTGCTTCCTACGTGCTTAAAGGCGAGCTAAAAGCCAGTACCATGAAATCGGGAATTGAATATATGACGTTCCTTGCCGATTGGTATACCGATAATTCTAAGGACGGAATTGGATTCTTCCAGATTGGTGGCGGAATTGCCGGCGATTTCCCTATTTGCGTTGTGCCTATGCTTTATCAGGATATGGAGCGAACCGATACTCCTTTCTGGAGTTATTTCTGTCAAATATCAGATTCTACTACCAGTTATGGTTCTTATTCGGGAGCGGTTCCTAATGAGAAAATTACCTGGGGAAAACTAGATATAGATACTCCAAAGCATATAATAGAAAGTGACGCTACCATTGTAGCACCACTTGTTTTTGCTTATCTCCTGGATATGTAATTAACAAAGAATTATTAGAGGTTAAAGCTGTTCAATAAGACTTTTTATGTACTATTGAACAGCTTTTTTTATGGTCTTTTTTAAAATCCTCAATACGAAATATGAGTAGCAGTTGGTTTGTGTATGCGATTGGCTTTTTAGCCCAGCTTTTATTTTCCGCAAGGCTAATAATGCAATGGATTAAATCAGAAAAAACCAATAAGATTGAAACACCAACGCTCTTTTGGAAACTTAGTTTACAAGGCGCTGTATTGCTTTTTATTTATGGTTATTTGCGGGATGATATGGCAATTATGCTCGGCCAATTCTTAGTTTATGGTGGCTATTTTAGAAATCTTCAGCTTCAGGGAGAATGGGGTAGATCTGGAATCATGTTTAAGATTTATGTAATTACACTACCTATATTAATTGCACTTTATCTTTTCTTTTTTGGAGAATTAAACTGGTCAGACCTTATAGAAGGCGATAATATTTCTACCTGGCTCATTGTTCTCGGGATAGTTGGTCAACTCGTTTATACGTCTCGTTTTATTTATCAATGGATTCATGCAGAGAGAAATCAAGAATCAGATTTGCCGAAAAAGTTTTGGATAATTAGCCTGGTAGGCTCCAGTCTTATTTTAACCTATGGAATCTTTAGAAATGACCCGGTTTTAATTGCGGCACATTTCTTTGGAGGTATTGTTTATATCCGGAATCTATTTATAATACGGAATTCTGGCGAGTAATTTCGGTTTAAAAATTTCCAAGAGAAAGATTCCTATAACAAGAACATATTCAACTGCAATTAACCAGTAATTTTCCTGAAATCCATTCTTTGTATAGGCCGAATAACTTAACATTACCAAAAACGACCATACTAAAGCAAACCTGAATTTCGTAAAAACAGAAAGTAAAAGTGGCGTGGCAACATACCAGGGGTGTACCGTGGTCGCTAGAAAAAAATAGGCTGAAACTCCCACAAGCATAGTTTCAATTAGCTTTCGGGTTGAATTATTTCTTTTGAAAAAGGCCAGTCCGCTAAGAATTAGAATTATAAGTAGTGGTAGGATCTTCCCTGTGGTTGCGATAATATTGTAGCCTTTTAGCTGAAATCCTATCCATCTAATTATGTAATAAATACTCGCGTTAAACTCGAATTTCTGAAACCATAGCGCAATACTTGCTGAAAAATTCGAGATGAATTCTGAAGAAAGAAAAGGTAGAAAACTAGCTAATACTGTTAGTCCAACCATTAAATAATAGCCCAGCAGCTTTTTGAAATTTAGACCGGGAATATCTGAATTTTCTATTTTTCTGTTTTTTATAAAATAATTCCACAAAAGCGGCAAAAACAGTAGTGGTAGCAATTTTATCGAAACTGATATTCCTAATAAAATCGCGCTCCAAATCCATTTTTTTTGATGTAATAAATAAATTGACCAGGTTAAGAAGAACAGCATTACACCTTCAAAATGAAGATTTCCGGTGAGCTCTATGATGATAAAAGGATTTAGAATGAACCCGAAGATTTGATGCCCAGGCAGATTTAATTTTAGTAATAATTTTCTGCCGAAATATAACGTTCCCAAATCGGCCAGGATGATAAAGACTCGCATCGCGACCACAGAACTCAAAATACTCTTTCCTCCTAAAAATGTTGAAATCGCAAATAGTAATTGATTTACCGGTGGGTAGCTGGTGAAATTGCCGGCACTCAAACTACCCATTCCATTTATTAATTTTTGATTTGTCAGTTCGAGTGCGGTCGAGAACTCTTTTAAATCATTTGGAACGGATAAATAAGGGTTTATTCCTTCCAGGATCAATTGTCCATCCCAGATAAAACGGTAAAAATCTTGCGAAAGATTTGGCGTGGCTGCAATAAAAACGAACCGGAATAAAACTGCAACTCCTGCCAGGAACCAAAAATTGCTTTTTTCTAACTGAATAAGCTTAAAACTGATAAAAAACAAACCGGTATAAAGACCGATCAGTTTTATAAAGTCAGCGCGGTTTAGCTCGTAGGCGAAAGACCCATAAAAAGCAATTCCTGTTAAAAGTAGGAGTATGGAAAACTTATGATTTTTAAAGAAATCTGACATTTTACTTTTCTTAATACGTCATCCTGAAATGAGTTCAGGATGACGATGATAGCAACTTTGAAGTTAACCTATGTAGGCTTTTAAATTCTAACCGATCTAAAAACCACAAACCCAAAACCTATAAAAAGCATCAGGTGAAAAATAGCCAGGCTAAAATCGTTCAGCATAAAAGCGCTATAGAGTCCGAAACCAAAATATAGCCATAAAGCGAATTCAACCCCAATGCTTAAAGAAAATTTCTGTTGAATATAAATATTCTTTTTCCAGGAATCATTTAGAGAACTTACATTGAATTTTGGAGTTCTAATAAAAGCCGATTTTTTCCCCAGATGTCCTTCCAAAACCGCTAGCGAATTATGAACCGAAAATCCCATCGCTACCGAAAAGAACGTAAAAAACATGCCTATAAACTTCAAAAAGCTTTTAAAACTCTTCCCGTGAATTTTCGCATAAGCCGCATAATAACATAAAAAGAAAATTACTGTGCTCACTAAAAAGAAAGCCACCAAATTAAAATACCAGCCAAACTGTGGATTGTTGTTTTTAATAAATAATACCGGAATACTTAAAACCGCCAGGACCAGGATGATTAAAAACATACTGGAATTTAGAAGATGAAAGAATGCGTGAAATTTTGTACCAAAGGGAACTGTTTTGTCTTTGAGTAATTTCTTGAAATTCTTTTTAAAATTCTCTGCAGCACCTTTATTCCATCGAAATTGTTGCGAACGCGCCGCACTTATCGCTACCGGTAATTCGGCGGGAGTTTCTACATCTTCCAGGTATTTAAATTTCCAGTGCTTTAGTTGGGCACGGTAGCTTAGGTCCAGGTCTTCGGTTAAGGTGTCTCCGCTCCAATTTCCCGCATCTAAAATACATTCCTTCCGCCATATTCCCGCCGTCCCGTTAAAATTGATAAAATGTCGTCCAAAATTACGGCCGGTTTGTTCCAGGATAAAATGAAAATCTAAAGCGAATGCCTGAATTTTAGTAAGTAGGGAATAATCTCGATTAATATGTCCCCATCGTGTTTGCACCACTCCAATTTCAGGATTTTTAAAATATGGCACCGTTTGTAGCAACCAATCTTTTTTAGGTAGGAAATCGGAATCGAAAATGGCGATAAACTCTCCTTTAGCGATTTTTAAACCTTCTTTTAAAGCACCTGCTTTAAATCCGCTTCGGTCTTTTCGGGTGATATGTTGGATGTCTAGACCGGTTGTTTGAAGTTGATTTACCAGGCTTTTAATTTTCGCAACAGATTCATCGGTGGAATCGTCTAAAACCTGGATCTCTAATTTTTCATGAGGATAATCCATTTTAGCGATATTTTTCAGCAGACGTTCCACGACATAAAGTTCGTTGTAAAGTGGAAGCTGAATAGTGACGAAAGGAGTTTCAGAAGGATCTTTCAGGTTAAATTTTTCCGAAGCATCTACCTGTTTTTTGGCTTTTAGATAATTCAATAATAATTGCAGCTGCGAAATACTGTAGAAAAAAATAAGCAGCAGGGCAAGCGTGTATATAATGATAATGGCTAAATCCATTACTTAAAACTGTATTTAAAGATCCAACCCAGGATTTTTACTCCTGCAAAGATAGCACCTTTCACGGTTCCCGAAACCTTTGAAGTGCCAATCCTGTTTTTGTAATGTACGGGAACTTCAGTGTATGAAAATCCTTTTTTTAAGGCTTTTAATTGCATCTCTACCGTCCAGCCGTAAGTTTTGTCCTGCATTTCGAGTTCCAGCAACTTATCGTATTTAATCGCACGAAATGGCCCCAGATCGGTAAACCTCGCATTAAAAAATAATTTCATTAGTGAAGTGGCCAACCAGTTTCCAAATATCTGCGGAAAAGTCATCGAGCCTTTTTCGCGCCATCTTTTAACCCTGGAGCCAATAACCAGATCTTTGTTTTCCTCAATAATTGGAGCGATAATCTTAGTTAATTCGGCCGGGAAATCACTGTAATCCCCGTCGAGGAAAACAATAATATCTGGTTTAGTCCTGAGCTTGTCGAAGGATTGTTTTGATATATAATCCATTCCCTTTAAACAGGCGTAGCCGTAACCCTTGCGGTTTTCCTGTAGCACCGTGGCGCCGGCATTTTTTGCATTTTCTTCGGTAGCATCGGTAGAATTGTTGCTTACCACAATGATTTCCTGAACAATTTCGGGAATTTCGGCAATGACTTTAGCTATGGACTCTTCTTCGTTATAAGCCGGAATAATTACTTTAATAACTTCAGAAGACTTGATTTTTTCAGCTTTAACTTTTTTAAAGGAAGTGTTATCTGGTTTATATTTCGTTTGATTATGCTTAGGTTCTAGATTTTCTTGCGGCATTTATTTCGATTTCTGGTTTACCAAATCCATTAGATCTACATCATTTCCTAACAGCACTTCTTCAGAATTTATACGTCCGTCCATATCGTCATTTTCAAGTTTTAAAACGCCACGCGGGCAAACTGCCGAGCAAATTCCGCAACCTACACAGCTGGAACGCACTATATTTTCACCTTTTTGAGCATAAGCGCGAACATCAATTCCCATTTCGCAATAGGTAGAACAATTTCCGCAGGAAATACATTGGCCACCGTTGGTAGTAATTCTAAACCGTGAAAAAAGACGTTGCTGCATTCCTAAGATTGCCGCCATTGGGCAACCGTAACGGCACCAAACCCGGCTTCCAAATATCGGATAAAAGCCTACGCCAATTACACCAGAAAATGCAGCGCCAATTAAGAAGCCGTACCATTCTCTAAGTTGATAACCACCGAAGAAAAAGATATTCCCATTTCCGCTGAAATAATTGAGGCTTATTATTGACAAGATCACCACTAAATAACCAATAGCACCATATTTAGCATCTTTCGCTAATTCTTTGCGTTTAAAGATCATAATTACGGCAAAAAGTAAAGTAAGAAATCCGGCCGAACCCCAAAGGAAAACGTCTGTGGTAAGCCAGAAATCATTGGCGCTGTCGCCTAAAAATGAATATAACACCGCGATGGTCATTACGGTAACAAAAACCAAAACACTATGGATCACCCATCGTTCAATTTTCCACGCATATTGAGATTTATTCGAAAGCTGGCGAAAAGGATCACCGGCGGTCTCCGCGAGCCCACCACAGCCACAAACCCAGCTGCAATACCAGCGTTTGCCATATTTATAAGTTAAAATTGGGGTGATTACAAAAATGGAAATCAAACCAAAAGCTAGCATAATTACCCCAACATTGCCTGCTGAAAGGAATTCGTTGATCTTATAATCGGTAAACAGGTCGTAATTAAGCGGCCAGATATTAGCTGGATTATAGTAAGGTTGATTTAAACGAATTAAAATTTCAGGAATTAGAAATGCGAAACCTAACTGAAAAAACATCACCGAAAAGGTGCGAATTACTTCGTAGCGATTATTGCGATATTTGAGAATAAATTTATAGCCGAAAATAAGAATAGCCAATGTATAAAGCGTGCCGTAAACAAACCATTGACTGGCAGGATTTCCGCTAATGAATTGGCTTAAGGGATCAAAAAGTGAGATGATTCCGGTATTTGCTCCGTCAGCATTTAAACCTAAATATTGCGGATACCAATATAACACCACGTAAAAAAGCGTAAGCGTAATTCCCAGGATCCAGGCCCAAAATCCGCGCCCGCTGAGGGATTTAAACCAAACGCCATCATTTTTTATTCCTTCGTGTTTCCCTAGATAGAGATCGTTTGCAAAAATTATGGTGCCAACTGCGATAAGCCCTAAGGATAAACTTAGGAATAAAGTTTTATTCGGAAAATTCACATTGGCAACTGCAAGCACCAGGATAAAAAGGCCAACTAAACCTATGCCGCTTGCCAGTCTTTGAGTGGTAGAAAGTTTTGCCGGTGCTTCTGCCGTAAGAGACATGTTATGTTCTATTTTGCTCATGCTTTCTCTAGATTCTCTTTAAAACTTTTAAAAATGTCTTTCTCGTAACGAGTGTAAAATTCGGGATCAAAATTGGCTTGTTTTAGATTGGCCAACACGTGATCTATTTTTCTGTTTTCATTCAACCATTGATCGAAAACCTGGTGGCGCATCCTAATTCCGAATGTGTTTATTCCAAGGAATTTATTGGACTTAGCATCAAAAGCGATGGTTAATGCCTTGGTACTATCTGTATGCTGCCAGTGAAAATGCATTTCGTTATCGCCCGGTTTTGCTGAAACATTGCCGTAAGTTTGGTATTCAATATCAAAGAATTTAGCCGAATTAAACCAGTTCCCGGGTTTGTATTTTATAGCGTTTCCGGTTAAAGTTTGCGCCAGGGTTTCGCCCATCATACGGCCGGCATACCAAACTGCTTCAATGGATTTGCGATGGGGTAATGGCTGCTTTAATTGGGCGCAATCGCCAATAGCATAAACGGCCTTGATATTGGTTTGTAAGGATTCATCTACCAAAATTCCTTTGTCGGTTTCTAAAGCGGAATTTTTAAGAAAATCTATATTTGGTCTAACTCCGGTGCAAAGGCCCACTAATTGGCATTCGATTTCTTCTCCAGAATTCGTGATTATAGATTTAACTTTTCCGTCTTCATCGCCAATAATTTTATCCAGTTCTGTTTTCTCTCTAAGATTTACACCGTGAGATTGGATGTGTTTAGAAATCATTTTAGCATCCTGAATTGGCAATACATTATGCCAAAAAGCTTCTTCCCGAATCAGGAAAGTAACTTCAATATTCCGGGTTTTGAGCATTTCGGCGAGTTCCACGCCAATAAGTCCGCCGCCAATAATTACTGCTTTTTTACAGTTTTTAGTGTTTTCTTCCAGTAATTCTAAATCCTGCTTAGAAACCAATCCCTGCACACCTTTTAAATCCTGACCTTCCCAACCGAATTTATTATAAACCGAACCTGTTGCCAAAACCAGCTTATCGTATTTCAGTGTTTCTTCCGAAGAAAAGTGCAATGTTTTTTCTTCAAAATTTATGGTCTCAACCCAGACATTTTTTAATTCAATCCTATTTTTTTCCCAAAACCAGTCTTCATAAGGTTTTAAGTGATTCCATTTCATATGGCCCATATAAACATACATTAGGGCGGTGCGGGAAAAGAAATAATCGCTTTCCGCAGAAATTACGGTAATTTTTGCGTCGGAATTCTTCCTAATATGCCGCGCACAGGTAATTCCTGCAATTCCATTTCCTATAATTACAATATGTTCCATATGTGCTCGATAATCGAGATTTAAAAGCTCCAGGGCCTGCTTCGAAATTAAGTTATTATTTCTTAAATATCTTTTTGAATTTTTTCAGAGCAATTGTTCTTAAACAGATTTTATGACTTCCTTAAAAAGCTTAATCATATTAGGTTCTTCTTTTTCGGCCATTGCAATAATTTCATCAATATTTACCGGTTTTAGATTATCGGGGTCGCCTTCATCTGTAATTACAGAAATAGCCGAAACCGGTAGTTTTAAATGATTGGCTACAATAATTTCGGGCACGGTACTCATTCCCACAGTATCTGCTCCCAACACCTGCAACATTCTATATTCGGCACGGGTTTCTAATTGCGGACCTCAAAGTGCTGCGTAGACTCCTTTGTGCAGTGTAATTTTTTCTTCTTTAGCTATAGTTTCAAATGCTTTGTTCATTTCAGCATCATAAGGCGCACTCATATCAACAAAGCGTTCACCCATTTGTGAAACTCCCTTAAAGGCTAAAGGAGAATCTCCCAGCAAATTAATATGATCGTCAATTAGCATAAGTTCACCTTTTTTGAATTTCAAATTTACCGAACCGGAAGCATTAGAAACCAGGAGTTTTTTAATACCCAGCTGGTGCATTATGCGCACAGGAAAAGTAACATCTTGCATCGTGTAGCCTTCATACATATGAAAACGCCCTTGCATGACCATCACCTTTTTTCCTTCCAGTTCACCAAAAATCAATTTTCCTTTATGGAATTCTACCGTTGCAGTTGGGAAATGCGGAATATGGTTATAGCTAACCTCAATTTCTATTTTTATCTCGTCTAGTAGTTGACCTAAACCCGTGCCCAGGATTATTCCAATTTCGGGGTTTTGAAATCCTTTTTCCTTCAGGTATTTAGTAGTTTCCTGTATTTCTTTAATCATTTTTTAATATTTAAAAAATTGCTGAAAATCTTTATGATCTTTAATATCTGAATAATAATCTACATCGTTCTTGGCTTCAAGTAAACCAATATTTTTTTCTTTTAAATCTTTTAAAGTATCCTCCAAAACCGATGAGGTTCCCCATTCTTTATCCTCAAATACTTCCGGAAACAATTGATTCATTCCCAATAAATAATAGCCTCCATCTGTAGCCGGGCCAATTACCGCATCTTTTTCCTGAAGTAATTGAAAAGCTTTTTCCAAGACTTCCTGCTGTAAATCGTAAAGATCGCTACCAATAATTATAATATTTTGATAGCCATTTTTAAAACCTTCTTCAAAGGCATTCTTCATTCTTTTTCCAAGACCTTCTCCTTGCTGAAGTTTTTTAGTAAAAATCTCTGTTTCCCAAATATCGTTTTCGGCAATTGCTTCAGAATAATATACTTCTTTGCTAACCGCCAGGTTTCTAGTAACCGAAATAGTGTGTTCCAGTAAGAAATTATAAATTTTAAAAGCAGTTATATCGCCAACATCTTTGGCAAGCCGGGTTTTTACCTTTCCCGGTTCTGGATTCCTGGTAAAGATAATTAATAAAGCTTCGGTAGGTTTAGGGCTCAAAGTTTAAAAATTTAAGAAGTGAAAATTATGCGACTGTTCCCTGGCAGCTACTTCCAGCGCCGGCAGTACAGCCGTAACAATGTTGTGAAATTCTTATTTTCCGATTATTGAGCAAATCTTCATTATAATCGCTAATATGCTGCACTTTGCTGTCTACTTTTAATTCTAACATCTGGTTAAAATCGCAGTCGTATAACCAGCCATCCCAACTCACCGAAATTGTATTGGTGCACATCACGCTTTCTACCGCGGCGGGGTTGTAGGCTTCAACCAGTGCATACATATAATCTTCATAATTCTCTGAAGCGATCAAAAATTCCAGAAACCTGCTTATAGGAAGGTTTGTAATAGCAAAAAGATTATCGAAATCTATATTGAAATCTTCTTTAAGTGCGGTTTTAAAATCCTGTTCCAGTGCTTGCTGGTTGGTTGGTAAAAAGGCGCCGGCGGGATTATAAACCAGGTCCAGTTTTAAATCTGTTTCTGGCTGTGCGTAGCCCACAGCGTTAAGCATTTGTAGAGCTTTAATAGATTTATCAAAAACACCATTTCCGCGCTGCTTATCTGTTTTTTCCTTTTTATAGAAGGGAAGTGAGGAAACTACGTGAACATTATATTTTTTGAAGAACTCTGGCAAATCATGGTATTTTTTGTTGGCCAGAATTATAGTAAGGTTAGACCGTACAATAAAATCTTTGATCCCTGCTTTAGAAGCTTCTTCTACAAACCACCTAAAATTCGGGTTCATTTCAGGAGCGCCGCCGGTAAGATCTAAGGTATGGGCTTTAGTGGTTTTAATAACCTCCAGGCATTGCTGCATGGTTTCTTTGGTCATAATTTCCTTGCGATCGGGGCCAGCGTCTACGTGACAATGCGAACAAACCTGGTTGCACATATAGCCTAAATTAAGCTGAAGGATTTCCAGTTTTTTAGGTTTCAAGGGGTAATTGCCGGTTTTGGCAATTTTATCTTTGAAAAAGGGAAGTTCTCCTTCTTTAAAAATTCCGTTGCTTAAAAATTCAAGCTGGTTCTCTGGTTTAGAAAGATCGTTTTTTCTAGCCGATAAGGATTTTAGTAAAGCCATGTAAAAGTTACAGTTAATGCTATTTGAAGAATATGATTTGTAGAGCTTGAGGGTAAGATAAAAGCTTACATGCTCAATTTATCATATTTATTCATCATCTGTACGCCGTGTACAAGGGTAGCTCCACTTTCAATCGCGGCACCAGCATGCACGGCTTCCATCATTTCCTCTTTGGTGATTCCTCTTTGTAAACCGTCTTTAGTATAGGCATCAATGCAATAAGGACATTTTACCACGTGAGAAACGGCAAGAGCTATCAGAGATTTTTCCCTGGCGGAAAGTGCTCCTTCCTCAAAAACTTTTCCGTAGTAATCAAAAAATTTATTTCCTAAGTCTTCACTCCACTCGGTTATTTTACCAAATTTTCTCAGATCATCGGGATTGTAATAAGTCTTAGCCATAGCAGTTAATAGGTTTTAGTTATTTTGGTCTAAAATATCTATTAATACTTACGTAGCCAATGAATTTTAAGCGAAATGGCAGGTATTCGATCTTGTTTTAAGAATTCTAAAGCTGAAAATTTCTTTAAAAAAGAATCGTAAAATGGTAGAAATGGAAGTTACTTTCTCCTAACCGTTTTGATAATTTTTTTCACAAAAAACACAGAGACTGCGAGAATAGCCAGAATTTCTAAGCCCAATAATATATAAATAAGATCCATAGTTGGTTGGTGTTTAGGACCTAACCTTTGAAGGCGAGGGCATGGTTGTTAAGATGTAAATATCTGATTCTTAATTTGTTTTGCTTGCCGCTATTCGAATAAAAGTTACTGTTTATAATTTGCATTAGGCTACTATTACGTATTTTAACCCTACCAAAATAGCCTGCTGAAAATTTGCAGTATCACCACTAAGCCTGGTCTAAAATTAAAATGTTAATGACTTTTAATGGTATGTTTGCCAAGTGTTTTATCTTTACATTAATTTTTAAAGGTTAATTCTATTAATAATGAGTGAATTAACAGAAGTATTAAGGAATAAGAAATTGATTTACAGGGGCTTCCCCTAGAATTAGATTTATGAGAATAGATGTTAAAACTTTACCGGTAGAAGAAATCATACAAGATATTTCTGAAAGTTTGGGGGCTCCGGTTGAAAATGGGAGCGGAGAGCATACTATAGAGCTGCCGGAACATATAGGGGAAGGATATATTAGAGGAATCAGTTTTGATTCGGGTATGGGGTTTATCACTTACAATTGTAAGTTTTATGAAGATGTGAAAATATGCTTTGCACTTAATACGGTTCATCCACTTAAATTTATATTTTGTTCAGCCGGGTCTGCCGGCCACTCATTTCAGGATACCGAAAAGGTTAATGATATAAAAACTTACCAAAACATTATTGTTTCCAGTAGTGGTTACAATGGTCACGTGCTTTACTTTAAAGCTAATGAGGCCACACATGTTTCCAGTTTAGAAATAATTAGGTCGGTTTTTGCGCATCGCAGAAATTATGATTTCAAAGATCTTGATCCAACTTTAAAAGAGCTGTTTCAGGATGCAGTATCAGAAAAACAATTTTTCTACCAGGGGAATTATAGTATTAAAGCTGCAGATATCATGGACGAAATTAATACCAAGGATTTTACTGGATTTCTTCGTTCGTTATATCTGGAGGCAAAGGCCTTTCAAATGCTGGTAATACAGATCTCTCAATACGAAGATGATGAATCTGGAGATAAACTTCCGCAGATTTTGCGACAGTCAGATATTGAAAAAGTAGATTATGTGGTAAAACGCATTCAGGGTGATTTGGGAAGCAATTTAACGGTAGAAGCCCTGGCTAAAGAGGCAGGCACTAATGTAAATAAACTTCAGGAAGGCTTTAAGTATGTTTACGATCTAACCGTGAATAAATATATGCAGCATAAAAAGCTGGAGGCAGCCAAGGAAATGCTGATGACCACCGAAAAGAATATTTCTGAAATTGTTACTTCAATTGGTTTGAATAATCGCAGTTATTTCTCGAAAATCTTTAAAGAAAAATATGGTGTTAATCCCAAATACTTTTTGAAAACAAGGAAAACGTTAGACGATTCTGAATAAGAAAAGGTAAAATAAGCTCCTTTTTATCAGAAATCCTTTTTGAAGAAATTTATGCGAAAATTTCTGGAATCTCGTTCACTTTAAAACCCCAGATGCTGGGTAAAAAGAAATACACCAAGATACTTATCAAAATAATAGAAAACAGGTTCATCCATAATCCTGTTTTTATCATATCTGGAATTTTTAAATAACCCGAGCCAAAAACCACCGCGTTTGGTGGGGTTGCTACCGGCAACATAAAAGCGCAGGATGCGGCCAGTGTAGCGCTTATTAATAATAAATAAGGGTGAAGTCCCATTGCTAAAGCCATAGGCGCTAAAATTGGAAGTAGCATTGCCGTGGTGGCGAGATTAGAGGTTACTTCGGTTAGAAAATTAACGGCAGCGACAAGAATTAATATTAATAGGAATAAAGGCAGGTTTTGTAAGTAAGTGAGTTGTTCGCCTATCCAAACCGCTAAACCTGTTTCACTAAAACCTTTTGCAAGAGCCATTCCGCCGCCAAAAAGTAAAATGATTCCCCAGGGAATTTTCACGGCTTCTTCCCAGTTTAATAAAGGTTTCGTCTCTTTTCCCGATGGGACAATAAAGAGTGCGATCGCAGCAACAATAGCTATTATAGTATCATCTATAAAAGGAAGAAAGGGCTGAATTAAAAAAGATCTTGTGATCCAAAGAAAAGCAGTGCAACCGAAGATAACGAGCACCCTCTTTTCCTGCATGCTTATTTTTCCTAAAGACTTCAGTAGTTTATTAATTTCGGCTTTCCCACCGGGGAATTCAGCTTTATCAAATTTAAAAGCAAAACTGGTAAGGTATTTCCAACAAATAAACAACAGGAAAACCGAGATAGGAATCCCTAACATTGCCCATTTTAGAAAACTGATCTCGATGCCGTATAATTCTTCAACTATTCCGGCAAAAACCAGGTTTGGCGGTGTTCCTATTAACGTTCCAATTCCACCAATAGAAGCACTATAGGCAATAGCGAGCATTAATGCTTTCCCAAAGACCATAGGTTCATTTTCGTTGCTTAATGGATTATTTTTTAACTGACTTATTATCGCGGTGCCAATGGGAAGCATCATAACCGATGTTGCGGTATTTGAGATCCACATAGAAAGGAATGCGGTGGCAATCATAAAACCAAGGATGATGAATTTTATCTTGCTTCCAATGAGGTTAATGATGTTTAGTGCGATTCTTCGGTGTAAATCCCATTTTTCTATAGCTACGGCTAGAACAAATCCGCCCAGGTATAAAAACACGTATTTATGGCCAAAAGCAGCGGTGGTGGCTTCAATATCTAAAGCGCCGGTTAAGGGAAACATAACAATGGGCAATAAAGCGGTAACCGAAATTGGGATTACCTCGGTCACCCACCAGAGCGCCATCCAAATGGTAATACAAAGAATATCAAAAGCTGCCGGGGGCATAGATTTTGGCGCGCCCAGTATTTGAAGTATAAAAAATAATAATGGCCCCGCTATTAAAATTAAAGCTCTTAAAAATTTATTCATTAGATAAGGTTCTCAAGGAGCTACCAAGATATTAAATTTAATAAAGCCCGGTAATTCTTTAAATATAGAAACAACTTTTTTTATAGTTAGGCTACTATTTATTTAGTTAAAATTTTTATTAGGATAAATATATTCTTAATATTGAAGAATTATTCATCATTTCAATCTAATTCTTAATATATCATCACTAATGCAAACTTTCCTTTTGGTTATTTTCAGCCTTGTTTTTTCTTCCGCTTTTGCACAAAATAAAGAGATAGAAGATCAAATTAAATACAAAGCTATTTACGAGTTAACTTATGCTCCCGATTCTACGGATATTAATGAATTAAACACCGAAGATTTTTACTTATATCTGGGTAATAAGGTTTCAATTTTTGCCAGCCGGGGGCGGACGATGAGTGATTCTTTGAAAATGAATTTACAGGGAAGAGATATTGGAAGTATGGATTTTGAAGAGCGTGCTAAAAGAACTAAAACCGAGTTTGAATCGGTTATTTATAAAGGTTTTCCAGAAGAAAAAATATCTTATTCTTATAAAATTCTTAGGGATAACCTGAAGTACGAAGAAGACCTGAACCAATTTAGTTGGGAGATTTTACCGGAGAATAAGCTGATAGAAGGCTATCAGGCACAAAAGGCGACTACCACTTTTGCGGGAAGAAATTATATTGCCTGGTTTACTTCAGAAATTCCTATTTCAGAAGGACCTTACAAGTTTAACGGATTGCCGGGCCTTATTCTTGAAATTAGCGATGTTCAAAATCATTATAATTATAAACTAAAAAGTTTCGAAAAGTTCAAAAATCCTGCTAGTGTAGAGCTTAAAGTTTCTCATTTTATAAAAAGTGATAAAAAGGAAATTTTAGAAAGTATTAAGGAATATAAGTTAGATCCATTCGCAGTTGTAGAACGAAATAATACTCCCGAAAAAAATATAACTTTTGGATTTCAACCCGGCGAAAAAGAAAAACTTTTGCGCGAAAACAAAGAAAAGCTTGAAAAGAGAAACAACCCCATAGAACTGGAATAACATTCAATTTATGAAACAATTTTATATTCCCTTTATATTTCTATTAATAAGCTCGCTAGTTCCTGCCCAGGAATTAACAGATAAATTTAAATACAAAGCTACCTACGACCTTACCTGGCAAATAGATTCAACAAATTCTGAGTCTATCCAGAATGAAACTATGGTATTGTTTATTGGTGATAAGATTTCGCGATTTTCTAGCGAAAGTCAATACATAGCAGATTCTATAAAAGAGGCTTATAAAGATCGCGAACGAACCCAACAAAGTTTTAATGAAATGAGATCCAAAATGCCAATGTCGGCATTAAACTTCTATATTTTTAAGAAACAGAACTCAGCACAGGTTTCTTTTACAGAAAAAATTGTAAAGGATAATTACCGCTATATACAGGATATTGATGATTTGAATTGGGAAATTTTGCCAGAGACTAAAGAAGTAGCCGGTTTTGTGGCACAAAAGGCAAAAGCAAGTTTTTCAGGAAGGCATTATACAGCTTGGTTTACTACTGAGATACCTATTTCAGAAGGGCCATATAAATTTCGTGGCTTACCGGGCCTAATCCTGAAAATATCAGATAATAACGATTATTACAATTTTAAACTCAACGGTTTCAAAGAATTGAACGATGAAATTTCGATAGAGTTTGAGCCAGAAGACTATCTGGAGGTTAGTAGAGAAAAATTCCTGGAAATAAAACAGGAGTATGCTGAAAATCCCTTTATAAAAATGGAAAATTCTGGTATTACAATGGGTTTTCAGCCTGGTCAAAAAGAGAAATTATTAAGGGAACATCGCGAAGAATTAAAAAAAGAAAACAACCCTATAGAATTAGAGTAGCCTAAATTATGCAACAAGCCTGCTTGACATTTCTACTTATATTGTTTACAGCAATCTGCAGTGCCCAAAAACTCAGCGATAAATTTGAATATAAGGTAATTTACAAACTCACTTATAAGTTAGACTCTACCAATCTGGATGAATCAAAATCGGAGTATATGATCCTGTTTGCCGGAGACGAGCTTTCCAAATTTTCCAGTCGGGCGGTGACCCTTTCAAAAACTTACGAAATTAGTGGGAATAGTGGTAGTACATCTCCCCAGGTGGTAAGTGAATTTCATTATCAAATTATAAAAGAGCCAGAAACTGGGAAGATTTTTTATACCCTCAAAATTCCAAAAATGAACGATCGTTTCTATTATTCAGAAAAATTAGATCAATTTGAATGGGAAATCTTGCCCGTAACTAAGTCGATCAAAGATTATAAAGTTCAGAAAGCTAAAACTTCATTTAAAGGTCGAGATTATATTGCGTGGTTTACTCCAGAAATACCCATTTCAGAAGGCCCTTATAAATTCAACGGCTTACCCGGACTTATTTTGGAAATTGCTGATACAGAAAAACACTGGAACTTTGAGTTTTTCGGTTTAGAGGAATTATCACCAAAGATTTCCTATAAAACGAACCTTAAAATGTATGCTGAAACCGAAAGAAATGAATTACAGGACCTATGGAAACAATATAAAAGCGATCCTATGACTTACGCTGGTCAGGCAGCAGACATGAATTCCGAGGTGCATAAAGAATATAAGCGCATTTTTACAGAAATAGAAGAAAGCAAGAATAATCGACTCGAACTGAAATAATTTAAACTATGAAACAAGCCTACTTGATATTTCTACTTATTTTGGTTACATCAATTTGTAGTGCTCAAAAACTCAGCGATAAATTTGAGTACAAAGTAATTTACAAACTCACTTATAAATTGGATTCTACCAACCTGGATGAATCCAAATCTGAATATATGCTCTTATTTACAGGAGATGATCTTTCAAAGTTTTCCAGTCGGGCAAAAACTCTGGCCAATCCTATTGTTAGAAAAGGAAATACTGCTCATACTTCCCGGGAAGCGGTTACAGATTTTCAATATGTTATTTTAAAGAATAGGCTTGAAAATAAGCTGTTTTTCACGAGAACTATTTCACGTGATCAATTTTACTACACCCAGGAAATGAATCAATTTGAATGGGAGATTCTACCGGAGAAAAAGAAAATTAAAGATTTTGAGGTTCAGAAAGCTAAAACTTCTTTTGCCGGAAGGGATTATATAGCCTGGTTTACTTCAGAAATTCCAATTTCAGACGGGCCTTATAAGTTTAGTGGTTTGCCGGGTTTAATTTTGGAGCTGGAAGATACCCAGCAGCATTATGTATTTGAATTTTTCGGTCTGGAAAAACTCAGTCCAAAACTTAAATACAAGATCAATCTCAACCAATACGCTGAAACCACTAAAACTGAATTATATAAAGTTTGGAAACGATATATGGAGGATCCATGGGGATATGCTCCAATCCCCGATAATATAACCATCTCTGCAGAAACCAAGAAAAAATATGCCGAAGCGTTTAAAGAAAGTTTTGCGAAAAGGAATAACCAAATAGAACTACAAAAATGAGAAGTCTTATAATCGCTATGCTTTTCCTTAGTTTAGGAAATTTGCAGGCACAGGATCAATATTCCTATAAAGCTACCTACCAACTCGAATTCCAGGAGGATTCAACAGATGAAAACTCCCTAAAATCTGAAGCTGGTGTACTTTATTTAAGTGAGGAGCAATCACGATATTCCAGCCTGGGTAAAGCAATTAAAGATTCTTTAGAGAATATGACAAATCCTGTAGTCATGAGGATGGATGAGTATAATCAAATGACCGATTTTAAATATACCATCTATAAAGATTATCAGGAGAACGAACTTATTTTAGCCGAAAAGGTTTTTCAATATGAATTAAAATATAAACAGGATCTAAAACAGATTGATTGGGAAATTCAGCCAGAGAATAAAGAAATTTTAGGCTTTAGCGTTCAGAAAGCTACAGGTAATTTTGCAGGTAGAAATTATATCGCGTGGTTTGCGCCAGAATTACCATTCTCCGATGGGCCATATAAGTTTGGTGGTTTGCCGGGACTTATTTTAGAGATTTCAGACCTAAAAAATCATTATCATTTTAGTTTAACGGCATTTCAGGAATTAGTAAATCCGGTAGATAAAGTATTGAATTTGGATAATTACAAAACTGTTTCTCAGCAAGAACTTGATCAGGTTCGGGACGATTATAATCGTGATCCTATTGGCACCATGCAAAAGGCAGGCATAAAATTCGGTTGGAGCGAAGAAGATGAAACCAAAACAAGAAAAGAATTAAGCGAAAAATATAAAAGACAAAATAATCCAATCGAGCTTCAGCCATAATAAATCATCATCAATCAAAAAAAATAATTAATTGGATCATTTTAGACAGGTTTTCTTATTCCTGATATCGATATTTATCATTTCTATAGGTTATTCTCAAAATGAAATCTCGGGTCAGGTTTTTGACGATAAAGATCAAAAGCTTAATGGGGCAACGGTAATGGTTAGTAAAGATTCTGTTTCTCCGATATTAGCTTATGGTATTTCAGATGCGAGTGGAAAATTCAAAATAGCTGTCAAAAATGAGAGTAATTCCCTATTTTTAAGAGTTTCATACATAGGTTTTGGTACGTTTAAAAAAACGATTCAGAATAAAACACAGGCATTGAAAGTTAAGCTTTCGCCTTCTTCAGAATCTTTAAAAGAGGTGCTCGTGAAATCTGAAATTTTGCGTCAGCGTGGCGATACACTTAGTTTTTCAGTAGCAGCCTTTAAAGGAAAAAATGACCGTGTGATTGCCGATGTTCTAAAAAAAATACCGGGTATCGATATTCGGCCAAACGGACAGATTTTTTATAGAGATGAGCCTATCCAGAAATATTATATCGAAGGTTTAGATTTGTTAGAAGGGCGTTATAATCTGGCGAATAATAACCTATCTGCCGAGGCGGTTTCTAAAGTCGAGATCCTGGAAAATCACCAGCCGGTAAAAGTTTTGGATAGTTTGGAGTTTTCAGAGCGCGCTTCAATAAACATCAAACTTAAAAAAGATGTTACGTATAGTGGAACGGCCACCGCCGGGATTGGTGCAGCGCCTCTGCTTTGGCAAACAAAGGTAACGCCCATGATTTTCACTAAAAAACGACAGGCGATCTTTACTTATCAAAGTAATAATACCGGTAGTGATGTTTCCCGGGAGATTCGTGATTTTTCGATTAATTTTTCGGGTAATCAGTTTACGATCGATAAAACCGATTGGCTTTCGATTCAGAACATTTCAGAGCCGCCTTTTTCTCAGGAGCGTTGGTTGGATAACAATGTGCATTTGGGTTCTGCAAATATCTTACAGCGTATAAAAGAGAATATAGATCTAAAACTGAATATCTCCTATCTCAATGATTACCAGCAACAGGATGGGAGTACACAAACCCGCTATTTTACGCCTACAGATACGATAGATGTTATCGAGAATACCAACAACGATCTTTATGTGAGTACACTTCAGGGGAAACTAACCTTCGAAAATAATGCAGATAAAAACTACCTGAAGAATCAATTGGAATTTAACGGATTTTGGAATGCTGCACGAGGTGTTATAGATCGTCCAGATATAAAAATAAAGCAGCAGCTGGATAATCCTTTCTTCGGAATTAAAAACGATCTACGTTTGCTTAGGACCGTGGGTAAACAATTAATCACTTTTAATTCGAATACAGGATTTACAGAAAATAATCAGGATTTAATGGTGCAGCCGGGACAATTTGAAGCTATTTTTAATGATGGTGATCCTTATAATGAAATTCAGCAACTGGTATCTGCCAGAAAAATTTATACCGATAATTCTGCCGGATTTACAAAAGCACTGGGGAAATTCACTATCTCCCCAAAATTCGGCTTTTCATTTCAGCATCAGCAGCTCGATAGCGATGTTTTTCTTAATGAGAACGACGAAGTTTTGGATGTGAATTTTAAAAACCGAACCGAATTTGAACAATCTTCGGTGTATTTTAAAAACGCCTTCAGATTTGAAAGTAAAGATGAAACCTGGAATTTGCGTTTAAGAACACCGCTTGAATTAAAAAGCTTTCACCTTGAAGATGATAATTTTGAGGATAGCAGAAATCTGGATCGTTTGGTTTTTGAACCTAATTTTTACGTAAAAAAGAAAATTTCAGCCTTTTTGGAAGCAAATGCTTCAGCAGGATTGAGTTATAATTTTGGTGAAATTCAGCAATTATATTACGGATTTTTACTGAAAGGCTATCGGAATTTAAATCGCTACAATGCACCAATTTCCGAAGAACGAAAACAAAATTATAGCGGAGGCCTACGCTATCGAAATCCGTTAAAGCAATTGTTTTTAAATGCATCTTACTCGTATGCGTATTCTGAAAATAACCTTTTGTACAGTTCTAATATTGGAGAAAACGGATTAACAATTTTAGAAGCTGTGGCTCGTAATAATAGTTTTGATAATCATAGTTTTAAAGCCGGCGGAAGTAAATACCTTAGGAAACTAAAAACATCGCTTAAACTAAATGCTTCATACAATTTATCAAAGCGGCAACAGCTTTTAAATAACACCCTGGCCGAGGTGAATACACAAAGTTTCAATTTAAGAGGAAGTGTGGAAGCTGATATTTCGAGTTGGCTAATTGCGAATTATTCAGGTAATTTTTCAACTTATACTTCGGGTTTTGAAGGGAACAATTTTCAAAAAATAGAAAACCATCAGCATATTATGGAACTTTATTTTTATCCTAAGGATAATCAATATTTGAGTTTGAGTGGAGAATATTATGGAAATTCTCTTTCTGAAAATGGAGATAATTATTTTGTAAACCTTGGCTATCAGTTTACTTTTGAAAAGCCCAAAATGGACTTGAATTTAAGCTGGCGAAATATTTTGAATACAGATACTTTTATAAATGCATATAACAATCAATATTATTATGTGCAGAGCAGCTATCAATTGAGGCCTTCGCAGATTTTAGCAACATTAAAATTTACTCTTTAACTAAGCATTTTTCTCTCCCGAAAACTTTCGAGATTATTTTAGAATCTAAGCTATAAGGTATTCTAAGTTCTGCTATTTGGAGAGTTCCTGGATTAGCTTGTTGGTATGTTTTTAAACCAATTAGTTTTGGAATTTCTGTTTTATATTTAAGTAAATTTCACCTTATGAAAATGCTAAAAATTAAAACCGCTTTACAAATCGCAAAACCAAAAGTTGAGGTTTTTGAAGCAATAATAGATCCTGAAAAAATGAAGCATTATTTTATTGCTGAAAGCTCCGGGATGATGGAGGAAGGGAAGTCTATTAGTTGGAAGTTCGCAGAGTTTGATGAATATGTGCCGGTAGATGTCATGCAATTAGTTCCAAATGAATTGATCTCTTTTGAATGGGAAGGTGCAGCAGAAAAAACTCTACAGGTTGAAATTAGCCTTACAGAAGTTTCAAAACCAGTACGTTGGTAAAAATAACCGAAGGAAAGATGGAAGCAAATGAGATGGGCCTTCAATGGTTTGGCGGAAATACCGAAGGGTGGGCAAATTTCCTCGCTTGTTTAAAAGCTTATTTAGAATTTGGAATTAATCTTAGAAAAGGTGGGTTCGATTTTATGAAGAAAAGCTAATATAAATGTCTTATTTACGGGCAGCCTGTGTGGAAAGCTTAGAACAAGCTTTTATTGCTGAGAAAAATGGAGCTGATCGCATCGAGCTCTGTGCAGATTTAGATGTAGAAGGTTTAACACCTTCCAGGGAATTGATCCTTTCGGTTAAATCTCAATTAAATATTCCGTTGCACGTAATGATTAGGCCCCGGGCGGGTGATTTCGCGTATAATAATATTGAAATTAAGCAGATGGCTAGTGATATAGCCTTTTGTAAAGAAGCAGGAGTGGATGGCGTGGTATTCGGAATTTTAAAAGAAAATAAAACTATAAATATTAACGCCGTTGAAAAACTATCCGATATAGGAAAGCCTATGAAACTTGTTTTTCATAAAGCTATTGATGAAACTCCGGCTATTCTAGAAGCTGTGAAATCTCTAAGAGAGTCAGGTGTTGTAAGTGGTATTCTTACTTCCGGAGGTGAAATTACCGCCTTGGAAGGTATTCAGAAGCTTAAAAATATAATAGCTCTGGCCGGTGATATGGAAGTGATTTGTGCTGGAAAAATCACCACAAAAAATCTAGAAGAATTACACAGAGAAATCAATGTAAGCTTCCCCTAATTAGAACTGCTTGATTGTCCAAAAATATCATTTTTCATTCTCCTGTCGGTACCGACAGGAGAATGAGTTTTTGCGTATGCTACGGGGGCCATTTTTCCCAGTGCATT
>VMHT01044875.1_pt1 | contig 29160 bp, 25 predicted proteins | sample 4693611 | NCBI WGS metagenome assembly VMHT01 (sample SAMN12280063, study PRJNA550983) | marine metagenome | isolation source: seawater sampled from same location over 5 years 0.02-0.2 micron viral filtrate | place: USA: collected off the coast of southern California halfway between the port... ... | reverse complement strand
GGACCCGAGTGGATAGGGTATTGGGATATTGTACGCTACGGAGATATACACGGTAATGCCGCAACATGGAACTCCGACCAAATCAGTTTCACCAACAGCCTGTCTTCTATATATAATACATACGCAGACTTCTTTGGATATTACTTCAAGGATGACATGGTCTTCCCTAAAGTTGGTGACACCTTTTCAATGAATAATGATCGTGTCGCTCAGGTCGGACTTTATGCCGCCGAAGACGAGGACAAGGGGATGTTCGTTACTCAGATGTACATGCGTGTTAATCCAAAGCGTGATGGACTAGGTGAGTACCCACATGATGTTTGGCTCAAGCTAACTGTAGCGAGTGACGAAACCGTACTTTATGCAGAGTATCTCCCCTCGATGCCAGCAGTTTATGGTGGGATAAATGAGAATGATGATCGCATGGCGAATATATCTGTCGCTCACGAAATCATGCCTTACCAAGACCAATTAACAAATATACTTACCTCTATGCTCGAGCAGATGAAGATGAGTATGTTTAAGATATTTACTATAGACCAAGACGCACTAGATGATGATGTTAAAGAATACATAAAGACCGCAATCAGTGAAGATAGTTTCTATGCTAAACCCAAGGCACTATTCTACTCGGGACAAAAGGCGGCAGACTTAGGTATCAACAGTAATAACTTCATACAGGTAGTAGATGTCCAAAGAGAACTTTCCGCAGGGATCAACCAGTCGATCCAGGCTATTCTCCAACTATTAAATCTCGTAGAGCGATTGCTGATCCTATCTCCACAAGAGTTGGGACAGCCCGCTCCACGGGAGATTAGTGCAACGGAGGTCGCAGAGATTAGTAACACTACCAACGCTATTTATTCTTTTATATCAGAAGGAGTGGATGACATGCGTTCGGCAATGAAGAAAGTAATATACGAACATTTAGTGTCCTGCTCTTCAGATAAGTATGTAGTTCCGATCCGAGGCAGGTACTCAGAGAATATTATCCGTGAAGCAGGATTTGATGTGGAAACATCAGGGGACCCAAATGCAATAAAAAGAAATGTTATTGGCACACCCGATAGTCTAATCTTCGAATATTTATTTAGTTCAAGGGACGGAGCTGAAAGAGCAAGGGACACTCAGTCAGCACAGGTTCTTGGTCAGTTGGTAATGCAACTTATGGGAGTACCCGACATGGCACAATCCTTGGGCAAGGAGAGAATCTTTAATATGTTCAACGAGATATTCCGTATGTCTGGTGCGCATGACCTCAAGCTTGAGGTTGATGAGGCAGACGAACAACAGGAAATGTCCAATATTGGAAACGAGCAATTTATCACACAATTGAAGGAACAATGGCCGCAGGTTACTGAGGCACTTCAAATGATAATGCAGAAGATGCAACAATCAGAACAACCACCGCAAGCACCACCGGGCGCACCACCTATGGAGGGCGAGCAACAACCAATGACATCACCTGAACAACAAGTCCAGTTATGAGCGAAGAAAAAACTGAAGAGGTAGTAGAAGAGAAACCACAAGAGGAGACTCCAAAGGAGAATCCATTATATAAGACTTTATTTGATGTAGCGGAGGAAGCTACTGAAGAGGTTGAGCAAGAGGAAGAAAGGCAGGGAGAGGTTATTAACCTCAATGAGGCGGTAAATAGCCTAGACCTATCTGAGCCACAGGAAGAAGAGCAGAAGGAAGAGGAGCCAAAGGAGGAAGCTAAAGAGGAAGAGCCGGAAAAAGCTGAACCCAAGAAAAAGAAACTTCGTAAGGTTGTTGATCCTGATATACCCGAAGATGTTGCGAAACAGCCTGCATTTAGGCAACAAGTGGATACGGAGGAGCCTTTAATCGACACTGAAGAGCAGGAGTTTATTGATACACTTATACCCGAAGAGAAGGTTGTGTATGAGAAAATTCTCTATGCCGACAAGAAATTGGGAGGAGAACACAAAGGGAAATCCAAGAAGTTCAAAGCATTCTTAAAGAAGAGTAAGGACTACCTTGATAAGAAAATGGCAGAGGATGACTTCTACGATCCCTCCACAGACGATCAGTATAAAGAGTTTTTACAGAAGAATAGACCTGAGTTCTCACGGGCTGACGAGGATAAGGTTTATCGTGAAATGATTCTTGAAGAAGCAGACAAGCGTACGGTAAAGCGTACGAATGAAAGGGTTGAAGAGCTTGAGGCCAAACTGCAACGGCAAGAAGTGCAACCAAGAGTTAATCAGGCAAAAGCTAATTTCAGAAGGGTAGCACAAGAAACCGTAATACCTGAAGAGTTCCGCAAAACACTTTCCGGAGGTGATGAGGCAATACAGCAGTTTGCAAAGGAGAATCCATTTGAGTATCAAATCCTTGAGAACTTCACACAACAGTTGCTTACATATAGTGACGCACTTACTGACATCTTCCTTGATCCAACCACAAGGCTTGATTTGGAAAACAATCAAATTCATAAGGATTTAAATAACTGGCTCCAAAAAGAGCAGGAATCATTTATTCAGTCGGGTCAAACAGAGCAGGAAGGCAAAATGTTTATGCGTCGCGAGCGATATTACCAAATGCCTGAAGATAAACGCTCTCAGTATTACACATGGAGTGACAACGATCTACTTAAGATTTTAGCAATCAGATACCAGGACTTGGTTAATAACGCTTTGACTCATCAGAGGACACAGTTGGAAAAAGCCGGTTACACTAAATCGGACGCACAACCTGTTCAGCAACAAGCACCTGTGCAGACTAAAGAACCTGCACCTAAGCCACCTTCTGTAGCTACTACACCAAGACAGGGAACTACGGTTGATCCAAAACCTCAACCCAAGTCCACCAATAATGCACTCCTTGGTGCGTTAGGTTTGTAGATCCAAAAACATAGTTTTAGGTTACCACTAAAGTTTTAGCTTAACTATCGTTTTTCTAAAAAAACACCAAAATTCATTCGATTTGCTGATTTCTTGATTTAGTCCCGCTATTGTTAGTTTGTAACACGAATTATCGTATAACAACTAACATATATTACAATGGCAGCAACTAACTCATCTCATCTATCGGATCCACAGGCGCTCTCTAACAGCACGCTTGTTAAAGATCCTGGTGTTGCTCGTATCATCAAATGTGATGACTCAACGGGCTGTACTCTTACTAACGCCTCCATCAAGGGTTTGACCCCTGCGGAATTTGAAGCTCTTTCCAATAAGGAAATTGACTTAGCTCGCGTAATCGCAGGCTCCGCAGAAGCAAGAATGCTAGGCGTTCAGGAAAGAGGTCTCGTTTCCTTACTCAACAGCTCGATCACAAACATCAAGCCATTGATCAACAAGGTAAACATTTCTGAGCAATCAATAATCCTTCCTTACATCCAACGCAGACAGCGTTCCTTAATCAATAGCGGATACTTCGCAGTTGAAGCAGGAAAGCTTGCTGACGGATCTTCACCAATCGATGGCGCTTATACACGCGCTGGTGGTGACTACGAAGTAACTGTAAACCTTGGTGCATCCGACTGGGCATCCCCAATCGACCATATCGAGCGTTACTTCCTTACCGGTGGATACTTGATCGCAAATCATTGGGACTAACTTAATGAGCCTGTCGAAGTTCAGTTCAAAATCATTGGAGCCGCTAATGCAAGTGCAGGTGGAATCTCCAAGGCTAAAGTAACTCTTCGCCCAACTGGTAAGCAAATCAAAGCTAGTGGATACACTGATGTTGAGTGGAATGCACTTAGTGATGACTTCAAGGCTCAGTACGGCCCTGATAAAGGTGTTGTTCAAACGATCGCTAACAATGTTAACGATTTCGAAGAATGGTGCCGTAACCAACCAACCGATCTCAGCGTAAAGCTTATCGTCAACTGGTTACAAACCACTCGTGAATCTCGCACCGTAGATCAGTCCTACCGTGAAACTCTTCAGAAAATCATGAACGGAGAAGTTAATAGCTTCCTTAAGTCCATGGTTTACACTCCGCTTGCTGAGCAAAACAAGATTGCTTCTCAAGCATCTCAAGATCAGTGGTTACGCTCTACTTGGTTCAACCAACCAATCAATGACGCTCAAACCCCTGAGACCTACATGCAACTTCCAGCGGTTACTGACCCTGAGGATAACTCCTGCACATTGGAGTACAAATCCAACGCATTGGGAATCAAAGCACTTTTGGCTGAAGCTAATCGTGTTAAAGATGGTGCCGGAGCCGCTCTTAACCTCGAGTCGTTGATGGCTGACATCTACTACTTGAAACGCAACCGTGAGCAAGACGGATCAAACATCAGTGTTATCGACTGCATGACCGATCGCTTCACCTACAATAAGTTGTTCGAAGTATTCAATAAATACTACACAGCTCGTTACGGATGGGGAATTGATCGCAATGCACAGATCAACCAACAGATCACCCATAATGGTATCTTGTTGTTCAACTACTCCATGTACGACCTTCCTGAGGTTGGATGTCAGTTGGCTGTGTTCCACGATCCTTACTTCGACGATCTTATCAATCATCAGTCTGCATTGTTCGGTTCTTCCGTACAACCTGACGGTGACAAGGTAATCGACGAGGACGGCAATCGCTCTTCACAAGCAGTTGTTGGTGCCGCTACTTACGCAAAGGTCATGAGAGCCATGTGGTTCGTTGATTGGTCCGATGTTAAAATTGGTATCGCTGGTACTAACTCCATCACTCGCAAGACACCACATCCTGAAACGGATCGCTTGTACAAATGTCGTATGGCCCACAAGGAAACTGAGTACTCACTCCGTTCCACCAAGTGGACTACGATGATGGATGTCCCTGCTCGTCACTTGATTATTGAAAACTTCGACGCTAACGCTTCAGTCTCCGACTGGTCGAACTACATCACTTAATCACAACCTTTAACAACCCTTACCCCCTGAATCCATGCGGAGGAGGGGGGTGGGGTTTTTTTATATATGAAACATTTATATTTCAAAAAGATGCCTTATGATTACGGGGCAGAAGTACAACCTTTCTCTAATGGTGTTAAAAAGCGTGGCATAGGTTCTTATGAAAATAAGGATGCTAAAATCCTGCTTAAGATGCACGGAGACTTAGTCGAAGAACTATCCGAGGAGCAATTCGAAGAGCTAAAAAAAAAGCTGACGATAGTGCCAACAAGTTTTCGGGCTTTCAGGACGCTACCCCAAGACCCAGCCAAGGATCCCAATGCAGTGTATGCAGAGACCGAAAGCAAAGAATCGGAGCAGTCTAAGGCAGAGGATTTAGTAGAGGTTGCAGAAGCTGAAGTTGAAGACCCTCTTGAAGGGAAAGAGTAATGGATAAGCATTCTGCGGTGGGACTGGCGGGAACTTTCGCTAGCTACACCCTGGAAACAATCCATTTATACGCGGCGACTGCCTGCGCATTGTTGACGGCTGTTCATGTGAGTGTTAGCATTTACATGAAGCTAAAGGGGAAAGATAAAAAGTGAATGTAGTAAACTATAACAATCGTGGGGCAATAACTGATCCAACCTATGTTGGGGTAGACGACAATCGGCTCGTTGTAACAACTAAGGTCAGACAGTTTGGCACTTTTGGTTGCACAGTTACAGATAAGTACACCCCTTTACCTTGGCATCGAGCAAGTAGCTTTAGGGTATCCAACCTTTCGGGCAAGGTCATAGGCATGAGACCTCGCTTTGTTCCTAAAATGGTGGATGACTTTGAGGATAATGCTTTTCCCGAATGGATAGGAACAATTGAATCCGGCAGGCGACTAGATGACGGTATGGTTGGAGCTAAGGTAGTTGGTGCATGCCATCGACCTCTCGGTAATAATGCCATGTTAGATGGGACAGAAGTTGACTTCACGGTTGAGTTACCAAGTACGGACTACTCTATTACCTTCTCAATCTTTGATGATGTGACTCGTATTGGTATGGATGGAGCAGGTGCTGTAACACTTACACCCTCAAACTCACAAAGTAACACGAAATCAAAGGTTACAATCAGACTTAACCCTGATGCTGGTACATATAGTGCGTTTCTTGAAAACATGGAGTTAGGCACAAGAGATACTCTACTGACAGATCAGCCTGGTGTTTTTGGTACGAATAATATGATCGGTTCAATTCTGCATATTGACACAGAAGGTGATTCTATGATCGTAGATCCAATTGTCCTGCAGGAAAAGTCAGCACAATCCATAGAGCATATCGGTCATGGCGGAAATTTCGTTTATCCTTGTATGCACAATACTGCGGAGTATGAAGCTATAAACTTGGGAAGCGATGCCGGAAACTATGCTGACAACACCAACCCAGTCCACATTAGCGGATTCTTCGCACTATGATTTCCTCAAATGTCAGTGCGGGCTATAGTCCTACTCATCAGTTTATATCTTTTGTAGAAGGATCTTCTTCCGAGGCACCTAATCCTGATAATTATGCTGTTCATGTAATATCGGGTGATCATGATTTAAATGTTCTTGATGGGGGTGACCCAACTAATGGCTTTGCTCCATGGGTGAACGATGTGCTTGTTTATCCCTCTAGTGAGTACTGGGAAACATTACTTCAGGCTGATCGCGTACGACCATACTTTGATCTAAGTATATCGAACTACAACACACTTCGTGTACCTAGTGCTGTACATGATTACGATCTTTATGTTGATTCTGCTAAGATTTATGAAGATGCCGTAGTAGACGGTACTCTTACTGTAGACGGTACTCTTACTGTAGGCGGTACTCTTACTGCAGGAGTAGTTAAGGGTAAGTCGAATACCCATGCCGTGATAGTCAACATAACCGGGGACACGACACTTGATAATTCTCAGACTGGTGCAATCATACACTCAGATCCGTCGGGGTCTGACACTGTAATAAGTTTTCCCGTAGGGGAGGAGGGTGCAGTATTTAACATTGTCCATGTAGGACTTGGATCAACCACCACGCTAGCCTCTGATGTAAAGGCAAATGGAACAAAGTTATCTCAGAGATATTCGGCATGCACAGTTTATTGGAATGTTGATTCTTGGTATGCCTTCGGGGAACTCATATGATCCTTGCTAAAAGAGCTGCAAGATTTCTCCCCGCAGATGTTATGCCTGCGGTTTTTGCTTTATCGGTAAACAGGAAGTTGAGGTACGGATACGAGGGTCCTTTGTTTAGGTTTAAGAGGGGCGGATATGAGTATGATTACCCTGAAGAACAGGTGCAAGATGGTGATAAGATCATAAAGATATACGACCAAAAGGTACACAAAGGGCACACACCCTACCATGCAGTTCAGGAGGATATGAGCCTGCAACCCACAGTCCAAATCAGTAATGGAATTGTCGCTAAGTTTGAACTTGGTCAATACATGAAGATAGACCTACCTAGCCCGTTTAGCCTTGGGGATTTTACACTTACTGTTAAGGGTTCAGGTGTTCAGGCTAGACCTTTAATAGGAGGATGGGGTTATGATAAGATCACAATCGAACCATCAAGCGTCGGTAGAGTAAGCTTTAATAATAAGAAAGTAATTCTTGGCGATATAAACGATAAGGTTACCAGGATATTTACAGGCACAGATAAAGCACAAAATAACAATCGGGTGCTAGAGGCTAATACAGGTACATCTCAAGGGGCATCCCTTTTACCTGCTGGTGACATAGTATTTAGTCATCTCAATATAGGCAGAATGGACGACAGGTACTTCGAGGGATACTTTAGTGAGGCTACCCTTCATGAGAGTCTATCTGAGTCTAGGTCTAAGAAAGTTTGGGAGGGAGCAAATGTTTGAATTACTTACAATGTTTTTAACTGGAGGAGGTAGTGCCGCTTTAGGTTCTATCCTTAAAGGTGTGTTCGGAACAATAGCGGACAATCGCCAACAAAAATTTGAACTAGAATTAGCAAGGGAGGCACGAGGAAATGAATTTGCACTTAAATTTCAGCAACAACTTAATAATGGCCCTGGTGGTGCTTTCACTCGTGCCACAAGGAGGTTGCTCGCACTCATCCTCATCGGAACCCTCTCAGCGGTCGTCATTCTTTGCACCCTTTACCCCTCAGCAGAAATCATCACCCTCAGCAACGCAAGTGGAGAAGGGAAAGCAGAGTTCCTCTTCGGGCTCCTCTCTTTTCCTGCTAAACAGTCGCCCATTATGGTCACCACCGGACATTTAAGTGCCTATTTCGTTGTCATTCTATGCCCTATGGTTGTCGGATTTTACTACACACCGGGAGGTAGAAAATGAATTGGCAACAGTTTAATGATAAGGTTCGGGTTTTCCTTTTGGTTGATAGCGAGCGTAAAGGTAGGGGAGTTCAGGAGAAGATAGACTCTTTAATAGCAAACGCTGTTCGTGACTTATCCACCTATGTGAAGGAGTTGCGGGATCATCAATTTAGTCACTATGCGGGTTCTACTCTAGTTGAGCCTGACCCAATAGATTTGAATGCAGTAAATGCAGAAGACCTGAATGTACACAAGGGTGTATTCGCGGTTCCTAATGCACGAATCAAGCAGATCATCATAAGAAGAATCCCTACCAATGATAATGGACAGGACATTTCTCAGTACTTCTATCCCCAAAAGATTCCGTGGGAACAAAGATTCAACCTCATAGATAGTGGAAACCTAGAGAAGTCTAAGGGATTACCAGGCAGAATTGCATTCGGCGATGGCAAGTTTTGGATAGCACCCAAGGTAAGAGATGATGAGGCACTATACCTGTACCACTCAGGAGAACTTTCATACACCCCGATTTATAAAGCGTCGGACGACGAAAAAAATCGACCCGTAATATTAGACGAAATGGAGGCAAAGGCAGTCTCTGATTATGTCAAAGCCGAGTTATCAAAAGATGTCGAGAATGACCTATCGATGTATCAAGCGTACATGCAGATGTACCAAAAAGAGCGCTCACAAATATACATAAACCGTAAACAATATGAGACCCCATCCGACCCGTCAGCCTTAACGAGTATGCTTGGTGGGGCACTGGAGGACACAGTAATAGGATGAGCGTACAAAACAGAACGACCCTTAAGTCTTATTTTATGATGGGTGCGACTCTTGATGAGTCGGACTTTGCAGACCTTATTGATTCATCCCTTATTGTTGAGGATTTAGTAACAGGATTAACATCATCCTCTACGGTAAAACCTCTTTCAGCTTCCGCAGGGTCTGAGCTTAACACAAAGATTTCCGATTTAATGGGTCGTGTTACAACCTTGGAGGGAGGGGAAGCATCTTTTGCTCAGGGTTACTATGATAAAGCAGAGGTAGACAATTTACTTGTAGCTGTAGATACAACCATCAATGGACTACCCTTTGCCGGGCAGATAAATAATTTAGAGGCAGATATAACAAGCCTAACTGCACAAGTGGGAGATCGGGCGGGTTTAGTACATAATCATACCATAGCAGATATAACAGGACTACAGGCTGACTTGGATCTGCGGGCTTCAATTACAGAACTTAATAGTATCCGTGACTCGCTCATGGATAGTATCACTAACATAGAGCTTTCAGACGAAACAGAAGAGGTTGCCGCACTTCAGTCTGCCATTGATGACATCAATATCGCACTTCAAGGCTTAGCGACAAAAAACGAATTAGCATCCCTTGTTGGCCCCGACCACGACCATGTTCTTGATGACATAATTGATTTAAACTTCCTGAATGACTACTTCACGAAGACTGAAGTAAACAGTATGCTGGAGACTATCTCCTATGCTCCACACAATCACGATCATACAGAGATCGACGGACTAGGTGGGGAAATACAGAGTAAAACAAACTTACTTGTACAGGATCATACAGCATTAAAGGATAACCCTCACGATGTAACCAAATCGCAAGTTGGTTTGGATAAAGTTGAGAATCTAACTCCCTCAGAGATGGTAGCCGCAGGTGGTGGTTTACCTAGTGGAATCAATGAGCATATTGCATCCACGAGCAATCCACACAGTGTAAGCAAGACGGATGTAGGACTTGATCTCGTTCCCAATGTTAATGTCCTCGAGCTATTTAATCAGCACATAGCTGAATCAAATCCACACAATATTACTCTTAGTTCTTTCGATATTTACACCACTTCGGAGGCGGATCAGAAGATACAGGATTATATAAACGCACTTCGGTACAATTTCACACCCGCAGGCAATACCGACGCAACTGGTCATCAGGGAGATTTTGCATACGACTCCGAAAACCTTTACTTTAAAATATCCTCTACGGATTGGACGAAGATCCCCTTGGGTCCCGTTTTCTCTGAGGAAGTGGTTGAAGTGGAGCAGACAAGCAGTCTTACCCCTGAGGAGATTTTACAAAACTCGACTCCGGTTCAAAAACCAGCCACTCAGGAAGATGTGGATGCGGGACTTGCTACTTCTGTAGGCGAAACAATCACTACTGTAACTGAAGTAGTTACGAACACCAAAACAGAGCAGGAGCTTGCAGAAAGTGCAGTGCCTGTTGAGCAGGTTGCCACGCAGGAAGATGTAGACAATGGGTTTGCCACCTCCGTTGGTGAGACAATCGTAACTGTTACAGAGGTTATCGAAAATTCAGTTAGCAATCAGGACATTATAGACAATGCAGTCCCTGTTAAACAGACCGCAACCCAAGAGGATGTAGATTTAGGATTAGCCACTTCTGTGGGAGAAGAAATCATCACCATCACGGAGATCGAAACTAACTCTAAGACCGATCAGGAGATTATTGAGGAGGCGATACCTGTCCAGCAGACCGCGACTCAGGAAGATGTAGATTTAGGATTAGCCACTAGCGTGGGCGAAACTATTGTCACCGTTACTGAGATAGTAGCTGACTCCAAGACCGAGCAAGAGCTTATTGATAATGTCATTCCTATCCAAGAAACTGCCACTCAGGAAGATGTAGATTTAGGATTAGCGACAACAGTCGGGGAGACGATAGTTATTGTTAAGGAAGTGGGCGGAGTCGAGAGACTCGCAACATCCCAAGAGCAAGCAGGTACTATAGCAGAAGAAGTTGTAGCTACACAGGATGATGTAGATGCGGGTCTTGCAGTAAGTGTAGGTGAAACGATTGTTAAAATCGAAGAGCCTGTTGAGAGAATAGCGACTACTCAAGAGACAACAAATAAACCAGTTGCTCAAGAATCTACCGCCACCCAAGATGATGTTGATAGCGGATTAGCTACTCAAGTTGGAGAGGTTATTGTCAAAGTAGACGAGCCTACCGAAAGACTTGCGACATCAGGAGAGGTATCAAATGTACTTATAGCTGAAGAGTCATTAGCGACTCAGGAAGATGTAGATAGTGGATTAGCTACAAGCGTAGGTGAAGCCATAGTAACCACTAAGGAGAATCAAGAGAGAGTAGCAACCGAAGTCGAGAAGGCGGGTAATGTTGCCCAGGAGTCTACAGCGACTCAAGATGATGTGGATGCAGGTCTTGCCACTAGCGTAGGTGAAACCATTGTTGTTATTCAGGAGGAGGAAAAAAGAGCCGCAACTGCTGTGGAAACGACAGGGCCTGTTGCAGTTGAGCAAACCGCCACACAGGAGGATGTAGATAATGGCTTAGCCACTTCCGTAGGTGAAACAATTACCACTCTTACCGAAACTGTAGAGGAGACTGTGCGTAGCAATGTGGTCTCTTTCAATGTCGGAGAGGTCGAGGCAATGCGTATTGATGAGGCATTAAATGTAGGGATCGGTATCGATGAACCTGCAGCCAAGTTGGATGTTAATGGTGATGTAAAGGTATCAACTACACTGGATGTTGGTAGCGATGTAACGGTGCGTGGTAACCTTAATGTTTATGGTGCAACCAACACAATCAATTCAACAACATTACAAGTAGACGATAAAATTATAGAGCTTGCTTCCACCGATTCACCAACTGATGCAACAGCAGATGGCGGTGGTCTTGTGGTCAAAGGTACAACTGATAAGTCTATTTTGTGGACTACTGCGGGCTGGCAAATTTCAGGAGGTGATCTCTCGATTTTAGGAGGTAATCTCTCGATTTCAGGAGGTAGTTTTAGACCCGTAGTTGAAGTTGATACAAGTTATACCCAAAGCGTACCCAACTTAACGAGTTCCGTTATTAGTGTAACGAACAATCCTACGACTGAAGCAGAGAATAATCACGCAACTTTACAATTCAATTTAAAGGCACTTACACATAATCATATAGCTTCCATAAGCTTGGTTTCTGAAAGCGCAACATTGCGAAAAGGAGCACTGGCTTTTTGTACTGATAATGGAACCACTAGACCTGAAGCAATGCGCATCACTTCTTCGGGTAAAGTCGGTATAAAAAACACCAATCCCGGAGCCGCACTTGATGTCGGAGGAGTGATTGAGTCGACTAACATGGTGAGAGCGCAGGGGTGGTTTACGGGTGACACAAGCATGCATGGTCTCGCTACCGAGATGGGAGTTAGTTCCGGTTTCGGGTACATCATGTGCTATGACAGGAGCATTGGTGAGTACGGCGATTTGCGCATGCAGACAAATGGTAGCGGTTTGTATCTTACCCTAACAGGAGAAGCTCAACTATGGGGCAATAGAGTAAAATGTTATCCCTCACAAATTGATGCAATACAAGAGAACGAAAGAGGAAAAGACCTTAGTGTTGCAACCAAGCAAGATATTCTTGATGCGATCGCTCAACTAAAGAACGAGTTGTACTCACATGGCTAAAAGATATAGAAACATAACCATCCACCCCGCACAGGGCGGTGCTTTGATTGGTTCTGCATCTGATGATGTACCCATTACGCAGGAGTCCAACTTCCTTTCATCCTCAGCAAATTACACCACCAAGATAAACTTTCGTAGGGAGACGGATGGAGAGCTTCGCCGTGAAGGGTATGAATTATTTAACCCGAAGGCAAACTCTGCAAAAGGTATATGGGGTAACCAAAATTATTTCGATGCTATTGACTCGGAGTATCCAATCAGAGCAATCCACCAATTCCCAGGTGATGACGGAACTCCCGTGCTTGTGGCAATTGCAGGAGGTAAGGTATGGAGGATGTTCACAACGGATACTTCTTACGCACAAGTCTACGGAGAAAGTGAAAAATACTCTACAGGACCTGACGGTAAATCGTATTGGCGAGATACAGGTGAAGATTTCTTTTGGGTTCCTATATATGAGTTCGAGAGACACATGGATGTGATTGAGCCTGATGGCAGTTTAGTAAACCCATACGAAGGTGGAGCATATCGCTGGGAGATCGTTGATGTCAAAAATCACATAATTATCAATAATGGAGTAGACCTTCCTATTGTATATAAAAACACATGGGAGCAAGCTGAGCCACTTTATGGATTACGGGAGAATGGTGTAATATCCGTGGGAACAATCTCATCCTACCAAGACAGACTATTCTGTGGAGATCTAACAGTTCTAATAAAAGGCTATGATAAATGGTTTAGGGATGCAGAAGATCCATACGGATACTTCTTCAATGATCCACTTTATGGTCCCGATATTGTAGCCGAGCGTTACCAATACCGAATGGTGTACTCCTCGGAGGGTGACCCTAAATTATTTAACTCAGGTACAATAGACTCACAGGCAGTAGTAATGGAATCAGGTGGTATACCTGGTAACCTCGTTATTTCCAATGGACGCTATAGTTTCAACCCTGACTACAACTTTCAGATCGGTACCAATGGAAGCATGTATAAGTTGTATGAGGACGGGCTGTACAGAAGTGATGAGGCATACACAGTAAATATGGTTTCGCCGATAAGCACTATCTATTTAGATGACCAATATAATACAGAATTAAGTAGTATATTCTTAGACAAGGATAGCACAGGGTATAAGCTAGTTCGCTATAATGGAAGTAATGTGGGTTTATCTGAACCCGGAACTGCGGATCTCCTTCCTAATGGAACCTATCGAATTGTGTTGCGTCCGTATGTGGAGCAATTACGAAACCCTGCAGCATTCAGAGAGTTCCCGCAGGACGGTTCTCGGATATTAAGAATGGAGAGTTTGGCAGACAAATTGGTAGTATACAGAGACTCAGGATTCTTTTTCCTATCTAGGACTAATAACCAAAACATGCCCTTTGCCGTAGAGCCTAGATACACAGGTGGACGGGTGGCGGACTTTAGGCACACCATAATCAACATAGACGGTAAGCAACATATCTTTATGGGTAACAGCGGGATTTATGCGATCAATCGCTCATCCACAGAGCCAATGAAGATTGGTATGTTTGAGATCGGTCCCCCATTTTGGACACGCGTACCTCCAGAGTTATCTGAATTTGTATATGCAGTAGATAATCCCATAACCCGTGAGGTCTTCATTGTTTGCCCATTAACGATCGAGGATGACAAATTGGTGTGGGGTTGCATAGCCTACGACTATATAAATAACACTTTATCAGAGATAGATGTATCCTTCACAGCTTGTTCATTTATTCGCAGACCTAAACATAACAGGATTGGACCCGAGGAGCCATGGTTTGTTATGGGGGTTCATCAAGCGAGTTCGGGAGAGCAAGCATATATTGGCACACAAGTAAGAGACGATGCAGAGTATGGTGGTGTACTTGTACGCTATGGTTATGGGCCTCCAAAAGTAAATGAAGTGTATCCATATCGTATATACCACAGACTCGGAAAAGGATATGAATCGAAGATCAAAAGTGGTCTGATAGATTTCGGTGACTCATTCTCCGATAAGGAGATTAGGTCGTATGTACTCGAGTTATCTAGTAAGTATGGAACTACTCCTGTGCGTGTAAAGATAAGTACATCCACCGCGCCACAAGGAACGGAAGAAATAGAGACAATGCAGGTAATTGACGGCGAGGAGGTTGACTATGTTGAGCTAAACAACTTAGTGGACGAAAACATGATACCTATGTTTGTTCGCGCCCCATATATCCGAGATGAGATCATAGTACTACCTGAGTACGATTCCGATAATAATATAGTTAATAATCCCATAAAAATCGTAGGTAGAACCTTCGAGGTAAGTGGGGTCAATACAAGATCAACCACCCAAGCATATAATCAAGGATGATACCACCAGTAAGAACATTTAGTAGGGCAATAGAAACGGACTTCACTAATGACGATCTTCTCGATCCAGGCTTGCATGAATGGTGGACGAATACGAAAACAAACTTACATAGGATGACCGATCGCATAGATGACTTGGAGAAGGGTGAAACAATTGCGGAAGGTGTACAACAACAGATCACGGCAGTCGATCCATCAGGTAATGCGGCAGACTTGTTTGATATTACCTCTGATGCTTATGAGAATGCTAGACAAGATTTTCTTAGTGCGTTACACGACTAATAGTGTTACAATTACGATTGATGAGCATATTAGGTTTTATTGGTAAGCATCTACGGGACTTAAAGGTTGAGTTGGCGAACAAGACCTTAATCAGCCTGACTGATGTTAAAACTGAAAGACCCGGGAACTTGTCAGTCCTCCAATACAACGGGAACGAAAATCAGTGGATATTTGCTCCCCCCGAAGAGATCGGTGCGGTAGTAGATGGAGGTGTTGCGGGCACCGTACACTTAACAGTACTAACACTCGATGGAGGAGGTGCTTAATGTCAGTCTTCAGGCGAATACTCGTTCGCAGAGATACCGCTACGAATTGGGAGTCAGTGAACCCTGCCTTACACCAAGGCGAGATTGGTATGGATCTGACAAACAAAAGACTGAAGGTAGGCGACGGATTCAACAATTGGAACGACTTAGAATACATAGATGACGCAGGACTAGATACCATTCGTGCCGAATACGGTGACGAGGAGACTTTTAAATTACATTTCGAACTACATAAAGCTTAATAACTAAATAATAACTACAATGCCAGCAACAGATATACTAGGAAAAATAGGTGAAACAATCGGTGGAGAAATCAAATCTCTTCGATCAACATTAACGGGCGATCTCGCAACCAAGGTATCCCTTGGAAATGTGCAGACTCAGGTAACTGCAAATGATGGAGACATCCTATCAAACGCAAATGCAATTTCTGCTCTTGATAGCGCGAAAGCATCAAAAGTATCCCTTGCAGGATATGTTTCAGGATCGAGCGCATTTACGCTCCTCTCTGCTACACGGGCTACTACCACAGGTGATGTAACCGTCGGAGGAAATCTTACGGTTAATGGTACTACTACTACCGTTAATTCAACTGTTGTTGAAGTTGAGGATAATGCTATTGAGGTAAATCTTAAGTCAGACGGAGCCGCTACTGCAAATACTGCAGGTCTTATTGTAAATCGCGGAGACGGAATTGATAAGGCTCAGTTCTTATTCGATGACACCATTGACAAGTTTACTCTTAAAGTAGGCGATTCTTTAAGTACTCTTAATGTTGCCACCGTTGAAGCCGCCCTTACAGGAAATGTCACAGGTAATGTGACGGGTAATGTAACTGGTAATCTTACAGGTGCCGTAACAGGTGATGTGACAGGTAATGTAACGGGAGACCTTACGGGAGATGTTACTGGTAGTGTTACCGCAGGTGCAGGGAAAGTGGTTGCTGTTGCAGGTGGCAATGGGTTTACCATTAACTCAACTTCTATCGGAGACTACTCGACATTCGAGACTGCTTTTAATACGGCTAAGGCCTAATGACTGACATTCTCGCCCAGATTGGCAACAAACTGGGTGCTGAAGTCAAGTTACTTCAGGCTCAGATTGATTCCGACGGGGGAGGGGGAGGTGAAGGACACAACCACCCTGATCCCTCGGACGACTTCACTGAACTTACCTTCATTGGAGGGAAACTGCTTGCAACCACAACATATACAGACAGTACGAAAGCGGTAGTAGTTAGTAGTAAAGCGTTCTCGTATAACTCAAATGATGTGCTTACGCAGATTGTGGAATCTGAGGGAGGAGTGACTCACTTAACCAAAACCATCACCTATGACTCATCGGGAAACTTAGAGTCTGTAACAAAGGATTTTGCATGAGTTTCACAGAAGGCACATTTAGTTATAGCGGTAATACTTACCCTAAAATTACACAAAGTGGAACTGATGATACTGCATCTTTTTTAACTGCGATGGAGGGTATCAGTTCAGTAAATGTAACTACAGTTGGAGATCAATCTCATAGCACTTTTAAAATTGTGGATTTTGGTGGGAATGCACTCCACATTGAGGGTGACCTAGATATTGATTTTGGTAGACAGATTTGGATATTCAAAGGCACAGGACATAAGGATAGACTGTATGTAAAAAATACGGGCACACTCCAATTAAAAAGTCCACAGACTGAAAATGGATTTTCATTTAATCCTGAAGTGGGTGACATCATTTATGCCATCGAAGGGTCAGGTATGGGGTGGAACTCTAAAGCTTTAAGGATTGATAATAATTCCAATGGAAAAAGTAATTTCATTGGTGTCAATTTTAGAGGTGAGTTTTCAGCAACAATCACTGGGAGTGTAAGATTTGAAAACTGCATCATTGATAAAATTGGAAACGATGGGGACATCCAGTTTAATATTTCAAACACCACCGAGATGGTGGATTGTAAGATGTATGCTAGTGGCACAAGTGGTATTACTTTTAGAGCGGGAAATCCAACTATTAGCAATGTACAAATTTATGGTGCTAGGGATTCCTTTAATAATGAATCAAATGTGTTTCAAATTATTGAAAAGCTCGATTCCGATACTGGTGCAAGGGCAGACATTTCTCAATTTGGAGGGTGGAAAACTGGAGTAAGGAATGCGATTAATGGAACAAGATTCCTTTGGGCAAATCACTTAAATAATTCTTCAACAAATTATTCAGCAGGATCTTTAGAAGTTACCCAAACCTTAAAAATTAAAACTGTTGATGATCAGTATAATCCAATAGCAGGCGCAAAGTTTTACTTAAAAGATGACGCATCATTAGCAAATGCTGACCTCGTGACTGTAACAAACTTAGCTACTCCATTTTCTTTTGGAGAGTTGTCACAAGGGGATTATGTGACAGATAGCGGAACGCTTTACATAACTAGAACCAATGTTCTCAATTGGGTGCAGGGTAAAAAATATGGTGGAAATAATTATGTTGTCTATAGTGGAAATTACTACAAATCCACCAAATCAAATAACTACTCCCAACCAGATGTAGCAGATTGGAATTTACTAGGTAATACTTTTACAGATGCTATAGAATTATTTAGATCACCTAGTCATACCCTCACTAATTTTGATACTAATCCTGCTACCACTCAGCGAACTTATGAAAAAACAACTGACTCAAATGGCGAGGTTGCCGAGTTTGAAGTTTTAATAGGTGAAGGGTATTCACCACAGGGAGATGTTAATGGATGGGTTAGGAGTCGAGGGAAAAATCCTAAGAAATATTATTACAATCAACCTTATACCGATGACATATTTGATTATGGAATTATAAACTACGATAGAAATATATTTTCTACCGAAATTGCTTTGCGAGGTGCAGATGGGTCGGAAATTGATGTTGTCTTGCAACCTGATTTAACACTCACGGAATCAGACAAAGATACAGTTGATGCCTATACCGAGATTGATACACCTCAGAAGTTTTACGACCGAGCAAAGTCATACCTCGTGGATAACTACGCAGGTGAAGTATCAACCATTGTATCGAGGTCAGGAAATGAAATTAACCTTGGTTCTTTTAATTTGGATATCGATGCAAATGCTTCTTCTGCGTTCGCTATTAGCGGAACAACCATCACGATTAAGGCATCTTCCTTTGCAGGTAACTTAACCTCCACGGGCTTAGTGACCACGCTCAATAATGCAGTTGTCTTGGGTGAGATCACCGACTCTTCGGGGACTAGGGCAACTCTTCAGTATAATATAAGTGGTCTTATTCAGCATAGTCGCGTACAGCTTTACAATGTAACCGCAGATGCTGAAATCTTTAATGGTTCAGTTAATGCAACCACTTACTCTGCCGAGTATACCGAAGGCGTTGAAGTTACCATAGAAGACGAGATTAGGCTTAGAGTTACTAGGCAGAATGGAGTTACCGCATATCTCCCATTTGAGGCTACAGCGATTGCATCAGCATCTGGATTCTCATTTAAGGTATCTCAGCAATTAGACTTAGTTTACAATAGCAACGGCATAGATGGTAGTTCTGTCTCAACACTTACTGCTGACTTTCCTAATGTACAGGTGGATGTAGATGATGCCGATGGATCGGTAGATGTTCGTGAAATCTATGCTCACTATGTAAACATCATCACAACTGAGGAAGGTATCCGTCAATGGTTCGGTGGAATAACTGCTCTTAATGCAGTAAATTACCAAGTGAACACAGCCGTGAATGATCTTACTATTCAGAATATAGGCACGAACGGAGTAAACCTTGGTGTCGCACGTATCTTCCGTGATGACGGAGCAATTATTTTAGCACAGGGAACAGCCCCCATAACCCAAGACAATGGAGAGTTCGTTCAATTCATTGCACCCCAAGTCGAATCGGCACTTACTCCAATCAAAAGCAACACGGACCAAATCCCCGCAATTAAGAAAAATACCAATCTTATACCAGCTCTTCTTTGACAACTTTTGAACAACCCTTAACATATATATATCATGGCAGACTCCATCTTCACACTTATCGGTCGTCAAACACGAGGAATCGTTGGCGAGAAACTAGACATAACAGGCGGAACCCTAACAGGAGATCTATTCCTTAATAGTGCGCCTTCTGCAGACCTCCAGGCATCGACAAAGAAATATGTAGATGACTCTGTTAGCGCTCTTAATATTGCTGATTACGCAAGGCTTGATGGTGCAGACTTTACAGGAAATATTACAGGTACGAACCTGACATTATCGGGTAACTTAACGGTAAACGGCTCAGTAACCTCACTAGATACAACTAACTCAACTCTTGCTGACGCACTTATTTTGCTATCCAAGGGTGCTAGTGATAATACAAATGCTTCTACGGATGCGGGTATTCTCATTGAGCGTGGATCATCTGAGCAGAATGTTGCAGTCTACTGGGACGAGACAGATGACAAGTTCCGATTTGTATCAACAGATAAAGATGCTACTGCAACTGATCTTAGTGATGGTGGAAACACAGCTGAGGCAGACATATCCGTAAAAGGAATCAACACCAACGGAAATGACTTAGGTACGGTAGAGGAGTTCTTCGGCCAACTTGTAGTATCCGTGGGAACAGCATCAGTATTAAAGTCCGAGTTCGACGCTAATGCAACCCTTGGTGTTCTATCAATCACGGGAGTAGCGTCCCCATTATCAGGTTCAGGAGTAACCACAAGTTATGGTACACCGGACGAGATAACATTCACTCTTACAGAAGTATCTAACGATAGTACAAATACAGTAGTGTCCTTACAGACAACTGCACTCTCTGAAAATGCCTTAAACCATTTCCGCGGAACAGGTGACATAACCGTAGGCACAGATCAGATAACCTTCCTTTAATGCCAACTAAATACATAACAGCCCGCCTTGCGTTCCGTCGGGGAACCAAGGAGAAATGGGAGTCGGAGAATCCGATCCTAAAGGAGGGTGAACCCGGTCTTGAGATTGGTACAAGTCGAATAAAGGTAGGTGATGGTGAGAAGCCATGGAATGAACTAAACTACTACCAAGTAGGTAACTCTGAGTCTCCTGGCACATTCATACATAATGGAGAGCTAATCCCTGATTATGTGCAGTCGGTTAGTAGTGCCATTGAGTACTTGGGGCATCAGTTCAAGATTCTAAATGAAGCGGGTATCGAAGAGTTTAATAATGGTGTAAGTGGTGGAGACGCTAAGTTTCTTGTCACTGTAGCATCAGGAAGCGGGGGAGCCGCATCTCATACAAGTACAGGTGACATGTTTGATGACGGAGCAAATATATCACTAGATGCAGTACCCTTTGGTGGATACGAGTTCGATCATTGGGAGGGTCCTGCGAACGATGCAACTAATCCCAACTCCACCTTAACGGTATCTACTAACACCTATGTGCGTGCCCACTTTAAGATACTAGGATCGTAACACGAATATAAATGTAACATGTCAGATACATCATCAATTCTATATCAGGCGGGACAATTAGTATCGCAGAAGATCGCAAACACAGCATCAACCTTTCCTTCCGTATCAAGTGCTAGTCAGAAGATTCAAGATGCATCAGGTAGCTATGGCTCAGTAAAAGTAACCTCTACTAAAAATGGGTATGCAGGATATGCCATTCAGGATGATTGGGTATTTATGTCGAATGGTGCGGGGCTTTGTGGAATCTACAACGACACGGACAATCAGTGGGCAACTATTTGGAGACAAAATGGAGCGACTGACTTGTACCACAATGGGGCTAAAAAGCTACAGACTACTAGCCAAGGTGTATTTGTAACTGGAACCCTGACAGCTAGTTCTTTTTCGGGTACAGTAGGTTACGCAGATTCGGCTGGTAATGCAGGCACGCTAGATAGTCTCGATAGCACACATTTCCTTAACTACAATAACCTCACTAATAAGCCGTCGATTCCTTCCGTATCCTCTTCGAGTCAGTACATACTGACGGCAACAGGTAATTATGGAACGGTCAAAGTAAATGACAACAGAGGTAATACCTGGGCAGGTTACGCTATACGAGACGATTGGGTTTTGATGTCGAATGGTTCCGCTGAGGTGGGTCTTTATAATGATACTGATAATGAGTGGGCTATAAAGTGCTGGAGAAATGCTCAGGTCAATCTTTACCATAATGGGGCACTCAGGATGGGCACAACCACGGCAGGAATCAGTGTTTCAGGTGCAGTCGCGGTGGGTACTGGTGAAATTACTTCTACAGGAAAGGGTCGGTTTGGTGGATGGGGTAGTTACAGTTCATTCGGTGGAGCCGCCCTTGAGGTTGGAGTAAATAACAATGAGGGTTGGATGTTACCATACAATCGCAGTTCTTCTGAGTATCTTGCCAAATTAAATCTCCAGTGCGGAAACAACAAGTTTCTCATGGAAAAGAGTAGCTATACAAGGAATTGGGGTGATGGTCTCGAGCTAGGCACTTGGAGTGATCAAGCCCCTACACTTAGGCTTTACCCTAGCAATATAGGTGGTGAATCAGTTATAAATACTGGGTACGGATCTAGTCTTACCATTCAGGCAAATTATGCCAATGCGATGGAAATCGACACGAGTGGCAGGATCAGGATGCCTGCCATGCCAATGGTCTTGATGAAGAAGACCGCCCACATGACTGCGACTGGTTATATCGTGTGTGATACCATGGTAAATGGTATATCAGCTGGTAGCTACAGTACCTCTAACGGTCGCTATACTGCACCTAGAACAGGCAGATATGTTTGCTCGATAAGTGTTTTGCCGTATGGCTTTAATGATACTAACACAAGCACTCTTAATTGGTATATAAATGGTAGCCACAAAGCTTTCGCAGGAATGTATACGAGGATGGATGGAAAATATTACGGCCAAGGCAACACACTTACATTTTATCTTAATCAGGGGGATTATATACAGGTATATTTTAACAGGAATGGCACTTGCGGACTTCACAGCAATTACACGTTCTTTTCAGCAGCATATATAGGATGAGTACAATACAAACAGAACTAACATCAGGGGAATATAAAGCATTCGAATCTGTGGCATTCAGTCCGGAAGAATGGGTAGATAATCTAGCCAAAGAGCGGGCTCGCGTGGCAATAGAAGAGATTACTCAAAAGCTTATAAACCATTGTAATGACAACGAAATAGCACTCGCCGTAGGGCAGGATGCTCAAATTGACCAGGCATTTGAATTAGGTTTAACCGTGGCACTCAAAGATGTACCACCACCCGAAGCACCCGATCTATCAGATCCATCTGAGGATCAAGAACCCATTGAACAAATAATAGAACCAACTTGAGGAACAAACCATGGCAGACACAACATCAGTATTCTATCAAATCGGACAATCCGTAACATCTGCGGTAAACTCACGATTTTCAACCTTCTTAGCTACAGCTAATAGTTACACGGGTGTTCAGACATTCGATAATGTTGTAGTTAATACTTCTTTCACTACTAAAGCCGCAGTCGTACAAGACTTAGCAGGAGGCGGGAATGAGTTAGTTCTTGCAAATGGTAGTGGCGTACTAGGATTAGCATCAGGGTTAGCATTCGCAAACAACACCCTGAGTGTGCCTAATCTTAATGTAACAGGAACAACTACTTCTGTATCCACTACTAATACCGAGATCACTGATAAGGTCTTAGTCCTTAACAAGGACGGAGGAGACACAGCAGGAAGCTCAGGTATCTTGGTTGAAGGAGCCTCAGTCGCAGGCGGTTCAACAGAGAATGGATCATTTACGCATACAGCAGGAGTGTGGACTGTGGGAACAACAACAGGAGATGGTTCAGGTAATGTCACCACCACACCTGGTACTCTCAAGGTTGGATCTCTTCAGATAAGCTCGGGATCTGTGCAGAATTTAGGCGACCTGAGCGACTTCACAGCAGGTCTGAATGCTTGACCCGAACGGGTAATGATGTAACACTAAACATATAGTAACAATGGCGGTTAATCTTTCAGTTAATGGTTCTTTCACTGTAACCTCAGGTTCAGACATAAAATTGCGTGCAAATTCCACAAACGGGATGCCTCTCACGCATGATGATGTAGATAGTAATTTTGAGGCACTTAGATTAGCACATAACACCGTTGTTACAGCTTTAGCGGGCAAGTCGGCATCAAACCATACGCACAGTAATGCTACGACTTCATCACACGGATTCATGTCCTCCTCGTATGTAACCAAGCTGAACGGAATAGCTACAAATGCAAATAACTACGCATTACCATTAGCTAGCTCATCTGTTAGGGGTGGCGTCAAGTTAGGATTCGGAACATCCGGCAGGAATTACGGAGTATCTCAATCCTCAGAAAAGCTTTATGTTAATGTGCCATGGACAGATACCGTATTCAATGGCGGTACTATTACTGCGGCCTTAACGATTGCAAATTCATCTCCCCGGATAGACTTAAGGGATAGCAATCATGCAAAAACAGAAAACGCATTCCAATCATATATTCAATTTTTAGATAAAAGCACCGCTCAAGCTGGCTATGTGGGATACAGTAGTAATAGTAATAAAGTTCTCACAGTTTATAACTCCGTAGACCGAGTAAACATCGCAGCTACGGGATTTACTTATAATAACAATGCTGTCTTGCACAACGGTTCACTTGGGTACTCAGAGAATGGCAAGAACTATCCTGTTGAATCAGATAGCAGTGGTAAGCTCTATGTAAATGTACCTTGGAGCAACTCACAGCTTGGAATAACAAATGACCCAACCGGCACCAATCAAAGCATCGCACTTTCGCAGTACGCTGGATGGTCACTCCACAATCGAATATCGACGCTTGAGAGTGCAGGTCTAGTTCTTGGTGAGCCTGAGCGCATAAACATAAGTGGAACGTGGAGGACTTGGCCGGCGGAGGTCAAATGGACTGCGGCGGATGAAACTGGTGATCAAGGTTCCTTCAGTCATTATACATTAAATACGAATTTTAGGAATACCGCCCCCAATTCGCCTTCATACGCGGAGATCTCTCCAGGGCTTGGTCCCTCATTGTATATCTTGGAGGATCGTGTTTTTAACAATTATTCTTCACGCTTTAGCCAAGATACCTTATTGTTTGGTTCTTCTACTGTCCTCAATGATCAGATTGCTGATGCTCGTGCAATGGCATTCGTTGATTGGAGGCAAGCATACTACGGTGATGATGATTATTACATGCTCAAGTATGACTACAGAAATAAGCATGCAGTAATGGTGTTAGGGACATACTTGGGTGCTGCGGGCAAGAAAATTTATACACCTAACCAAGCAAGTAGCAATAGCGGTGAATATTTTAATGAAAAAAGCAGTAGAAGATATAGATTAACTCTGTACGCTAGGCTTAGGTCCGGCTCCGCATCTTCAGGTTTCTATATTGGCATAGCTGAAAAGCATGGTAATACCAATCAGCAAGATGGTAGCGGGGTCGACGATGGTGGCGGAACACAACCGGCCAGTCACCAAAACTACGATTACTATACTGCCAATACAGGTGACAGTGAAGGTGACAGCTCCTCGTCTTTTACACAAGGCATAAATCCAGGGTATCGCACAAAGCAACAATGGTTACTTAATAATGGGCAAATCGACAATGAATGGCAGTCGTACACATACGAGTTTACCATTGACCCCGAAACAATTTGGTTCAATCCGCTTATATTGAAAGGCAACATTAACGAAGAGGTACATTGGCATCCTGATGTTTATATCGAAGAGGTGGATGTATCAACAAGCAATGGATATGCTTCCCTTACGCAGAGCGGATATTCTGGTGCGCTAGGCAATTGGGGGCAACAAGTGCTAAATCAACCCGCATGGGGATTAGATTGGGTTAAGAATGGTAATTTGGTTACTTGCTGGCTAGATGCTCCGAATGCAGGGTCATTGGATGCTTCGGGTTATTGTAGTTTTGATGGCTTACCATTTCCTCCCCTTATGGCATCTACCTCTAGCACCACTCGAAAACCAGCATCTGTGGTTTACCGCAACGAGGTGGGAGCCGCTGCGCTGGCACCAATGACAATTCACTCAGGGAAACTTCATATCTTTGGAGGAGCGTCAGGACTACCAATGCCTAATGGTAACGGGGATAATCGTCTCATAGGACAAATTTCATACGAAATAGCAACATGATAGAAAAAACAAAATCACTAAGTTCAATAGAGTTTAACCCTGATGGGGTATTATACTTCGCCTACAGGTGTGAGATTGTGGAGGACGGTAAAGTTCTGAGTACAGTAACCGAAAGAGGTTCTCTAGCACCAACGGAAGATTTATCGGGTATAGATGAGCAACGAATTAAAGCGGTGGCACAAGCTACTTGGACACCTGAGATTATTGAGAAATACAAGGCAGACCAAGAACTCATGTTCGGTGCCCCCGCATCTCAGCCCGAATCCGACGGGTAGTTTCCCGTCATGGACAAATACCAAAAAGCGGCTAAGACTCTTAATGAGATAGCACCTCAGCAACCTGGTCTACCTAAAGAGCGTATAGCTTTCCTTAACCCGATTGAGGAGGAGATCCTCAAGTCGATTGGTGGTGCAGGTGCGGTAATTGTTCCTGAAGCTAACGGCAAGAAGGCGGGCGATGCAGATACCGAGGTTCCCTCGTATGTATGGAAATGGTTCAAGAAAGAAGTCTTGGATGATGCACTAGGTTTCGACGATAACAAGACTCTTGGCATTAAGCACAAAACCTTCATCGGTAAAGGACTTGGTAAAGTCAGGGATGACTGGATGGGTTGGGATTCGAATAAATTTCTTGGAGTAAGTGATGCAACTTGGGAGGATATAGGTGGCACACTAGCGTATGCGGCGGGTGGATGGCCTGCCATGCTTGCGTATACTGCGGCTGATCTTGTTACAGAAAATAATTGGGAAGGTAGTGATAAAAATAATGCGAAACGTGCTTTTGCGGCACAACAAGAAGCCGCGCGGGAAGCGGCATCCAAAAGGGCAGGTAATATGACAGATGATGATCTAGCAAACTCACGGGCTCTTGGAATGGATCTTATCAGTCGTGGTAAGGCAGGCTTAATTGATCCGTCCGATAGTGCAAAATTACAAACTTTATTGGCATCGCCGGGCGACGAATCATATATCGAGGGTGAATCAATAGGCGGACAAGAGATCGATCCTTTCCCTAATAGATTCCGAGAGTCAGGTGACTTCATCAATCGTACCATAAATAACACAGGTCGTTTTGCAGAAGACTACATAGGTACGGAAGACCAACGCATGTATGACTATGCCCCCGTCCTAGATCGGATGAAGGGTATGAACCTAGATGCTATGGAAACTCTTGGGTCTATCTATGACCGAGGAGATACTGGATTAGAGTCACAATACAGAGGTTTTCAGGACAACTTTAATGCTCTTTCAGACGATCAGAAACGACTCAACATGATGACCGCAGAGTCCAATCAGGGGTTTGTGGATGATGTTATAGGGGGAGGAGATCGTTATGCAGATGCTATACGAGGATCAAAAGACTTACAGGTAGGACTCACCAACCAGGCATTTGATGAACTCTCTGCCCTTGAGAATATTCAAAGAAAAGAGAACAATGAGCGTATGGGTAGGTTTGCTGATACCCGTATGGCAGAGATCGGAAGAAATGCTGAGCTCGAGGGTAGGTTTGGTGATACAAGAGATGCTCTAAGAGGTGTCCTTAATGAAGAGGAGAGTAGATTTTACGATACCCTGCAGACAAGACTTGACGGGGCGGATAGAATTAGGGACGCAGAAACAGCCAAAGCACGAGCCGCCCAAGATGCGGCATCTACTGGTGCTAATGCTCAACAAAGAAACCTAAACTCAGCCAATGTAGGGCAGGGTACAGGAACAGGATTCAATATGGCAAACGCTATGATCGGAGCAAGGCTCGGTCAGGAGAGAAGTGATCTCATGGCGGATGTTGCAATTGATGATGCAAAAAGGCGAAGTAGTGCAGAGGAACTATATAGTCGTGCTATGGAGGGTAACATCAAGAGTACCGCAGACCTTGGTATGGCAAGGCAGATGGAGAATGTTCTCGATCGTAATTCAGATATTGGATTCTCAAGGAAGATGGAAGGAGTTCTTGATTCCGATGCAGACAGGTTAGGTGCAGAGATTGGAGCAGATAGATACAGTACACTTGCTGAACTAGACCCTGGATCAGGGGAAGTACTTGGCGCAGAAGCAGACCTTCAGAACAGAATACGCGCACTTGGTTATGGGGATCAGATGCTTAATGCATACGGTGCAAATATTGGAATTGATCAAGGCACGCTTGATGATGAGCGCAAGCTACTCAGCGATCTGACCAACATGAGACTTGGTAACACATCCATGATTTCATCATTGGGCATGCAGAACGCACAACTTCCGGCAACCATGCTTGAGGCAGGACTTGCACCGATGGGTCCATTGGTAAGAAACATTTCACCTTACTCATCAACTGGTCAACTTAGTTCACCGATTACATCATTCGAGCCGATAGCTCCACCACAGCAGAAGATGCAGTGGTATGACTACGCGATGGCGGCTCCACAGATTATGAATGGTGTTAGAAGTATAGGGAATATGTTCTCATGATGAATCCACTTCAAGCAATGGCGATGGCACGGCAAGCCAACCAAATGGGTGGTTTAGGTGTTCAGTCTCAAGGGGCACAACAGATGACCCCGCAACTCCAACAGGCACAAATGAATGTTGCTTCCCCTCTAAAGATGGAGGCACAACCCGCCCGCTTGATGGAGATGGATAAGTATAGGTATGTCAATGCCGCTCAGGATCGTGCGCAAAGAGATAAGCAACTTTTATTTAATGCACTAGAGGGTAGGGAGGATCGACAGCACAGGGAGGCATTGCAGGCTCAATCCTATCAAAACGCACTCAACCTAGAGGGTCAGAGACAAAAAAATGTGATGGATGCACAGGATCGTGCAAAGCGCATTGAGCTAGAGACCAATAAGCAGAAGTTAGAGTTTGAGTTGGAGGAAAAGAAGAAACAGGCAGAGATACTTCAGGGATTAAATGATGAGAGGTATGCAGGTCTTCGCAAGCCGTTAGCTAATGTATTCGCTAAGTACAATCGGTGGAATGGTGATGGTGAGGGTAGTAAACTTGATGCCCGTCAGAAACTTTATAAGGAAAGAATAAAGCGCGCGGCTTCTGTTACTGTACCCGACGCAAGCGTACAGGAGTATTATAAAGCAAACGCAACTGTCTTAGGGTACACACCAGGTACGGAAATTGATCGCAACTCTGATGCATACCAAAAGGTTGTAGTAGATATATTCAGAACACAATTTGCGGGGGAGGCAGAGAAGGTACTTAAGACTGTAGACACAGAGATTGGTGCGTTGGATCAGCAAATCACAATAGCATATAATCGTAGCTTAACAGAGTTACCGAAACTGGGCATAAGCCTACCTGAGGCAGACCCATACACTGCACCCGCACAGAACCAAAACCCACTCGCCGTGACTAATCCAATGGTACTTCCGAGTAAAATCGGAAAGAGAGACGGTGGAGATGGTGGTGGTAATGCCGAAGGAAATGCACTGCAGGCATCTGCGTATGACCCTAACTCTATGCTTTACAATCCTCAAACAGGACAGGGAGG
>VMHT01033301.1_pt1 | contig 29168 bp, 24 predicted proteins | sample 4693611 | NCBI WGS metagenome assembly VMHT01 (sample SAMN12280063, study PRJNA550983) | marine metagenome | isolation source: seawater sampled from same location over 5 years 0.02-0.2 micron viral filtrate | place: USA: collected off the coast of southern California halfway between the port... ... | reverse complement strand
GTTTCTAAAGCGCATATTGTTATCAAAAGTTAAGTAAGAAGCCGAACCACTTTGTGTAATATCTAGTGTATTACTACCATCAGAATCAACTAAACGAATAGTCGGTGATGTGCTTTCAATGTGTATCTCATGGTTAGGACTTGTAGTACCTATGCCCAAGAGCCCCGCAAAGTAACCAGTACCATCGCCTTTAATAGAGTGACGTAATGTACCACCAGCACTATACTTACTAAAATAACCACCTGTAACAGCGCCACTTGCCGCATGGTCAATACTTATTATACCGCCATCACTTTCGAAGTTAGTACCGCTAGTAGTAATAGCAAGGCCCTTAGATGAATTAGAAGCACCTGATGTATTTACACTTACTTTACTTAGAAATGCACCGCCTGTAGCATCTATAGTAGCTACTTCACCACCACTGTTCTCAAACTTAATAAAGTCATTAGTAGTTGTACCACCACCGTTACGTGTAAATGTCATAGTAGGGCATAATGAGCTATCTTCGTCATTAATAACGATTGAGCCTGTACCACCACCTGTAAAGGTTGCATCAGCTTGCACAGTTAATGCACCTGTCATTGTGCCACCAGCTTTAGGTAGCTTAAGACTAAGGTTAGTAGCTGTAGTAGTAGCAAAGTTAGGGTCATCACCTAGAGCATCTGCTAGTTCATTAAGCGTATCTAACGTACCAGGAGCAGAGTCTATTATGTCAGCCACTGCTGTGTCTACATAAGACTCAGTAGCGTATCCAGAAGGCCCAGAACCAGGTATAGTAGGTGTATTAACTAGATTGTTATAGTCTAGATAATGAGTACCTTGTTGTCCGTCTAATGTATCAGCATCTATATTCAATGCATCTATATCAGCCTTAGTTTGGTCAGCAGTAGCACCTGCTTCTATTGAATCTAGCTTAGCACCATCAACAGCCATATCTCTAGTATTAACTGTACCAGTAATAGCTATATTACCTGTACCACTTATATCCTGTCCATTAAGGTCTAGGTCTCCTCCAAGCTGGGGAGTAAGGTCGTCTACTATATCAGAGACACCACCACCACCACCACTACCTGTAGCAGTAGAAGCTATAGTACCGTCTGATGCTATAGTTATATTAGTACCTGCAGTTAGAGCTGCTACTACGTTAGCTGTATCAGTAACGTCAGCATTAGTCTCTATAGTATTTAACTTAGACTTATCACCATCTACAAATGGACCTTCAGAAGGTTTTACTTGTAGAGTAGATATGTTAACAGATTTAATACCTGCTAAGTCTGATACCTCAGAGTCCATTAAAGCACCTGAAGCAGTTACATTAGCTGTATCTGTTACGTCAGCACCTGACTCTATTCCGTCTAACTTGCTTTCATCTGCATCTGTAAATGCATTAGTATCAGCAATACTTTCATAAGCTGTTTTTATTTCAGCAGGAGTCTGGTCATCTTTAGCATTAGGTTCAATAGTATCAAGTTTACTTCCTTGAGTACTGCTCTCATCCTTAACTTCATGAACCAACATCATCAACTGCTTATTAGCTATGTTTAAATTCTCTCTTGTTATATTAGAACCAGATGTATAATCTGATAGTAACAAGTCACTAGGTATAACCCTAGCTATTTTAATTAAGTCACCTGTTGTTAAGTTGTTTATTTCAACTTCACCGTCACTTAACCATGTAAAATCTGTGTAGTAAAGAGGCTCGCCTGAACCGTCTACTTGACTGTTTATTTGAATAGTTACATAAGTCCTATTAAGTATACCTAATGGGAAAGGGAGAACGAACGACGTTTGCCCTGAGTATGTATATTCCACTGTAGTTAGGGCCAATCTAGCCTCCTTTAATTAAAGTTAAAGGGGGCCTAAGCCCCCCGTTTATATATCGTCTATATTATATGTAGTAGCCATATCAACTAATCTACTTACACCAACTAAACCTGTGAAAGGTGCTGTACGTATAGCAGCTTTATCTTGATAGTCAGCCTTACCTATCGCACCCTTTGCAAGAGCACCTGGAAGCCTAATTAAGTCATCTCCATAGGAGAATATAGGCGGCACAAAAGAAGATTGGTCTGCGTACTTATTATAACGCATCTCATCTATACCTAGCATAGTTCCAATAGGGTCAGTAGCCATGAATAAGAAACCAGTAGTGTTACTGTAAGCTATAGCACGTCCAGCATGGTCCATAGCAGACATCTCTTTACCATCTTGTAGTGCCTTAACCATAGATATCAATCCAGCTGTACTTAATCCGTACATAGCTGCAGCTAACGCCTTGCCATCCATATGCTTAAAGTGTCTTATAGTTTGCTTCTGTAAAGCAAGCATTGGGAACGTCTTTAAGTGAGTCATTATAGCACCACCCTTAGTAAACATGAACGGGTCTTGTTCACCAGCAACAGCTTTCTGAGTAGTTTGGTTAACAGAAGATATTATGTTAGCACCGAATGCATCAGCAGTATCAGGGTCCCATTTATTGACATTAAGTCTATCAACAAACGTATGTTTCCCATTAGTCCTGAATGTAACAGTACCATTATCTATTAGCTTCATTAAACCATCTACATCATCATGTCTGTAGTTATAGTCATCTAAGAACCTAGCAGCTTCTTTCTTAGTCATGTTTAATTCACCAAACTCTCGCCAATGGTCCAAGCTCTTATTAAGAGTCCTGAATATATTGTCAGCAGCGCCTGCAGCAGCAGTCTTCTGTTGGAAAGCTCGTATGTGGTTAAACCCAGATAAGAATGCTTGTATGTTAGATAAGTTCTGAGAATGCTTTTGTAAGCCTCTGAACATCTTATCCTCTATTGCACCAGACATTTCGTCTAAGTCAATATGAGGAGTAAATATCTCATGGTCAAAACCTATATCACCAGATAAGAAAGATAATTCCTCTAGTAATCTATCTTGGTTTTCTCTAGCCAACTTATTAAACATAGGAGCAAGTCCACGTTCCATAAAACTAGCTAAACCATGCTGAGCTATAATAGCACCTGATTCACCTAACTGAGTAAGACCTAATTTGTCTAACCATGCTAAGTTAACCATACGCTTCATCTGAGCAACAGCAGCACCTTGTTCTTGTAACTGTCCATCACCCCATACACCCTTCTGTGCGCCACCATCGAAAGCAGTAAACATAGCTTCCATTTGTACGCGAGGTATATAATCTGGATGACTCTTAGTGATACCTAATCTAGCCTGGTCCTTCATCATAGCAGTTAATAAAGCAGTTCTATCTGCCCTGCTACGTATACCGAACTTAGCTAATGCAGATGAACCTGCAGCTAATCTAGCATGTCTTCTGGCATCTACTTCTAAGTTATTACTCATTAAGTCTAGTATCTTAATTTCCTCACCGTTAGGTAGAGTTATATTATGGTCTAAATCTAATTCATTCCTACTCTTAGCAATACCTAATTTACCTTGTTCAGTCTTGTCAGCATCTATACGCTTAAGAAATCCTTCTATAGCATCGTCAGATAAGCCTTCACCTTTTAGCATCTCACGTAACTCATCGATATTGTCTTTAGCTAATAAAGCAGATATACCTGAGTCAGCGCCACTACGAGCTGCCTTATTAACAGCACGCTCAATAACAGCATTAGCAATAGCCATAGATACTTCTTCAGTAAACTCATCAGATGCAGCCCTATACGAAGCTGCTATACCTTTTTGTATAGCGGCCCTCATAGCTATAGGGTCAGCTGCGTTCTCTATTTTACCAGATAACTCTTTACCCCATACGTATGGAGTATAGTGAGGGTTCTCATTACGACCACCTTCAAATCCTAAGACACTATGTTCTTCGTTTCCTAGTTTACCATTACGTTTATTAGACATCTGTCCATAAGCTTCTAAGAACATTTCATCATACTTATCAGCTGCATTTATAACAGCTTCATCAGTACTAGTTTCTTTACCATGTCTTCTAGCATTACGCTCTAGTCTAACTTCACGCATGAATGCAGCTTTGTGAGATTCCTCTACAGTATTAGATGTAGGGCGCTTACTACCACGTTTAATAGCATAAGCATGTAAGTCTCTACTTATTCCGTTTAGCTTAGACATAGACTTAGCCTCAAATAATTCCTTTAAGGCAGAAGCAGTAGGTATACCAGCTCGGTTATAACCATTAGCAGAAGCGAATATAACATTACCTATCTTGTTTATAACAGGAGAAGTAGTTTTATGCATTCTTGCTGCCATACTAGTACCAGTAACCTTACTAACAAAAGCATTATTAGATACTTTATAGAACCACGTATCCTTTACTTCTTCTTTATCTAATTCAAAAGTATTGTTATCACGCCATTCTTGAGCCTCTTTAATTATCTCAGCACTCTCGCCTTGTATCTCATCGCCCTTAGCATCTAACATAGGAGTAGCCTCATCAACCTCTAGCTTACTGCCAGGGACCTGTGAAGCACCTACAGAAGAGTTCTGTACGTTAAATGAAGCAGTATTAACACCATCTAAAGCTGATTCATCAACCTCAGGGTTAGCATCTAAACTCTCATCACCTCTATCTAGTCTATCTATATAGTCTTGTGATATCTTACCTACTTCTTCGTCTATAACGTCAGTAACAGTATCATCTAGCTTTTGGTTAAATTTAGATACAGCTTTTCTGTTAGCATCTACAACAGCACCACCAGCATTAGTCATACCAGATAATCCACCACCTAAAACCATACCAGCCATTAGGCCGAATGAAGTGGCTATAACAGCTTCGTCATATCCTGAACCTACTTTAGAGTAAGCTTCACCTACACCAAATACAGCACCAGCTTTAGCACCTTCAAAGGAACCAGATATAACGTCATCTCTGAAGTTAGCTAGTCTACCTCTGTCAGTAATCTTTTTAGCTTTCTTAGATAACTTACCAGCCTTAGCAACATTACCCTTACTTCTAGCTTTTTCAGCCTTAGCTAATACGCTAGTTAACTTATAAGCTTTATTAGTTCCGAATGTTACACCTGTTAATGCTATATCAGCATCTACTAACTGTACTCCAAATCTAGTTGCTGCGTATCCATCTTGTTGTTGTATCAAGTTTACTATATTCATATCCTCTATAGCACGCTCTTTCTTACGCTCAGCAGCAGCTAAGTTAGGTGAATCTAGTATATCAGGTACATAACGAGCATCTACGCCCTCAGTAAGCGCCTCATAGTGCTCTGAAGGTACAAACATCTCATCCTTACCCTCAGCAGTCTTACCGAAGTATATAGCACCTATCATGCCCATAGCGTCTTCTACGAAGTCACCTACGCCGCGTAGTACCATACCTGCCTGTGCAGATGGACTAGTATAATCAAAGGAATTAACATCCTCCCCTAGTACAACGTTAGCAGCAGCATCAAATGTTTGCCTAACATAGTCAGTACCCTTTTCTTCTTTAGATAGGTTATAAGGCTTACCTTCTGTAGCAGCCATAGTCCCTACAGTACCTAAATGGTTCTGGCTCCACGCCATCTTGACGTTATCTTCAAATCCTCTCTGAGCATCGTTACGTTCCTTTATAGAAGCGTTTAGCATCTCTTGAGTCAATTCAGATTTAGTATTTTCATTCTTGTCAGCTATACCTTTGGAGGTACTACTGACTAGTTCGTTTAAATAAGACATATTGCCCTCCTGGTTAATTAAAAAAAAATATATAAAAAATATGGGGGCCTAAGCCCCCACTAATTGTTAGTCGGATTGTTTCTTCTCGATATTCTCATATCCGAAGTCACCGATATCTTTGTAACTAATTGTACCTACAAATTCTAGTTGTTCTGGATTACCTGTATAATCTATTCCTACAGGAACATTATATATCCGTACTCCCTTCCCATCGAATGAGCTTTGTAGTATTGGTTCACGCATACCTAGTTGAGAGAAATCCATATCCATTTGACTCTGACTAGTATCATTATAAGTCTTCATGAACTTATTAAGGATTCCACCTGTAAAGGTTAAATTCTTCTTATCCGTTAATTGATGATACGGGTTAGTCTTAGTTATAGTCTTACCATCTTCACCTATCAAAGGTTTACCAGTCTCTGTATCTAATACATCAACTGTTGGCCCAGCATGGGCCATAGAAGCAAGATAAGAATATATATATGCACTAGAAGATGCTTTAGTGGTTACATTTCTGTCACCATGCATTTGATTCATTATTGATTGTCCTCTGGCATTAGGATTAACTAAAACCTGTTCGCCAATTACAATAGTGTTGTCTGCTATCTGTCTCCTAGCATAATCTTCTAACTGTTCTTTAGATACCCTACCATCTCGCTGCTTATAGAATTCATTAAGCTTAGCTACTAATGGACCATCTATGTAGCTACGTAATGGACCGTCCGCATCGCTAATTGCTTTACGAACTACCCTACGTTTCTTAGTAGTCATACCCCAACCGATACGGTTAACTGTCTTACCAGTAGTAGGGTCTTTATAAGTATCCCTATTCCACAGGCCGTCAGCAATACGGTTGTTATCTAGCATACGTTTGATGTTAGATACAAGCCCTGTTTGACCAGCTTCACTATATGGCGCACCATTGTTTAAGTCTATTAAAGTAGCTTCAGCAGCAAGAGCACCAGTAGCAGCTACATTCCCAGGAGCCACAGATTCTAAAGCTTTAGAACGCATGAATGGATTAGCAAGGTCAGTAGCTTTAATTCTCTCTAACTCTTCTGCAATTATACCTTCATCTATATTATTTATATTCTCACCATACTTTTGCCTAAGTACAGTAGATAACCTATGAGCAGTTGTTCTAGCATTATCATCCTTATATAGTAGACCCGCACTTCCAGTAGTTTCAGTGTCAAAGTCAGCTTTTATAAACTGAGTCATGTTCTTTATAACGTCAGCGTTAGGCTGTTTATCAGTGTTATTAAGATAATTATTTAAAGGGTCACTACTATCAAAATCAGAAGGGACGTGTCCAAACTGATTAATGAGTTCATTCATAGGAAGACCTTCCTCAGCTAGATTACTAAACGCTTGCTTAGTATCCGCTTCGAATGCAGGAGTAGTTATTTTACCTTTAGACCTAGCCTCTTCAATACCTTTTTCTATATTAAACACCTTCAAGTCATTAGCAGCTTGTAAGGTTTGACGTGTACTAGATATCTGACTAGCGAACTGATGCTTATTTATAAACTCAGTTGGAACACCATACCTAGATAATATAGACATAGCTTCAGAATTAAGGTTACGTTGCATCGTAAGTAAAGTATCTTCATCAAATAACTTACCATCTCTAGTAGCATTCTGTACCCGAACTTTCCACTTATTTATTGCATCTTGTACTTCTGCTTGTGCCTTAGATTCTGATTGTTTATACCTAGCTAAGTTCTTATCGTTACTGTCATCGAGTAGTATTTGTATACCCTCTTGTAACCTTTCTGGAACATCCTTTACGAAGTCTGCATTAGCTGCCTCAGCTAGTATATTACTAGCATCTTCTGGACTTAAGCCGTTATGCTTCATGTCATGTTTTACTGTACCTTGTACTATTTTCCAATTAGCCATAGCTTTGGTTTCTGCAGCTTCATTGGCTTCAGTTATGTTCTTTTCTACAACATCTAAACTCTGTTGCTGCGAACGTGCCTGAGCACCAGTATCTTTATTATATAAAGCAACAGCTTCATTATAATATTCACCCTGTGGAGTAGAACCTTCTTCTATCCATTTGTTAGCAGCCTCAACTCCATGTAGTGTAGCTATAATAGCAGCAGTAGTATTATCATTATCAGGACCAGTGTCTATATTTAAACCACCTGAGCCATCTAGAAGACTCTCTAGTATACCTATAGTTTCAGTTGTAGTTTTACCTGGGGCTAATATATTAGCATCCTCTGCTAGTATATGTGCCTGTCCAGTATAGTTATTACCTTTAATGAAATTATCCATTTTAGCAGTAAGCTGTTTGTTATCTAATGTATTCCTTAGAACTACATTTTCTACAGCCGTCCCTTGAAGAGCACCTTCAAAAATAATCTCCTTAGCACGATAGAACCTACTTAAGTCATCATAATATTCACCGACTGAGTAAGAGTTAATAGACTTACTAGAACGTTTAGCGTGTATAGCTGATAACTCAGTATTAGATTTAGAATCTAGGTTACTGATTGCTCTGTTCTGCTGTACCCTAAAATTATTATTAAGGTTCTGTCTTACTTGAACAGGTAAATCTTTAAACCTAGAACTCTTTAAAACAGAGCGATATAAATCTACATTACCGTCCATAAGACTTTTATTAATTACCTCAGACAGTATAGACTGTTGGTCACGCTTAGAGAATACACCACCGAACTCTTCGTTCTCATCTAATATAGATTCAATCTCAGACACCTCTAATTCGTCAGGACCAAAAGATGATAGTAAATGGTTTTCAAGACCTTTCCTAGTTTCGTTTAACTTGTACTCAGTATTTAACTTAGTATGATTCTGAATAACATTAGGTAAACTCTTAGTGTAAGAATCATGTACCATTGCACCTACTGCAGGGTCTAGCCCATCAATAGTACTTTTGTACTTCTCAGCTAAATGCATATTTAATTCTTCAGAGTCTAGTTCAAAGCCTTTATTAAGTACAAAGTCTAAAGCATCTTGAGTCATGTTAGCAGCTTCTGTCTTAGCCTGTAAAGCTCTGAAGCCATTTATCTTAAACTTATCACCACTAACCTCTACATCCTCAAATGCAGTACCAGCTATATATGCAGCCTCACCTGCAAACTTAGCAGTTGCTTTTTCTTTCTGTATATAAGCATTAGCTAGTTTAGTACCAAACTTTGATACAGCTCCTATGGCATTCATAGTAGCATTATTTGTCATTTCACCCATTTGAGTTCCTGGTGAGAATGAAGCAGCCTTATTACTAACGCTAACTCTATTCGTTTCTTCAGGACTACCCAACTGGCTTTTCTGTTCATCTCTCCTACTGTTACCGTAAGCCATATGAAACTCCTTTAATTAATTATTTTTTATCATAGAACCTAGAGAATAAGTTTCCTACTAGTCCTTGGTCTGCTGAACTATTAGCATCAAATTTATTATCAAAATAAGATTCACCAACTGCAGTTCCCATGTTTAGTAGTAATGAGCCTATACCAGGACTAGATATTTGTGTTCTATCTTCGCCTACTATTTGACCTACATTAACATTACGTCTAGATTGACCTACACTTCTAAATTGAGCTGAGGTATTTTCCATGCGTCTAGCTTGAGTAAGCATAGAGTTACGTTGTAGTCCTCTCATAACAGCAGATACTGAGCCTCCAGTTACACCAGAAGCTGCAGCACCTACTTTAGCCATAGCTTGTTCTTGCATTGTCTTGAGCTGAATGCTCTTACTAGCATCTCTATTAGCGTTACGGATATCTATCTCTTGTAACTCTAATTGATTGCGTTGTAAGTTAGCATTCAAAGCTCTAATAGCATTACCATGCCTTTGGTTTTCTCGTTTGTGTTTGGCCTGTTCTCTAGCAGCCATGTGGCCGAATATAGCTGAACCTACGCCGATAGCAGCTTGTGCCATTTGTATTGACATTACGTCCTCCTTCTTCCACCTCTAGACTGACCTACCCATTCAATCTCATTGATTGTAATAGGTACACCACCATTGGCATTAATTGTTAATTCAGAAATATCTGATTGCTCTCTAAAAGGAACATCAAAACTTCCACTCTTTATTCCAGACCCTGTGGGGTCATCTGGGTCATAGGCTAAGCCTACACCTGTATTAGATAACGTCTTTATAGAAGTTATTTGTGCAGAGGCATTCCTGTACTTACTACCTACGGTAGCAGTCATAGGACCACTGTTATTAAAATGAACTATAAACCTAGATACAATTAATCTAACGAAACGCATAACTATATTGTTCCTGTCTCTTACGAAAGGCATAGTAGGTTTGAATGTAGATTGTATATCATAGCCTGCATATAAAGTAGAATTCTTAGGTACAGTAGCAATAGGGAACCTATACTCATACCACTTAGAATCACCATTAGCATATAAATCAACAGTACTAGGTACTGGAGCTAGATGTTCTGCAAGTTGTCCTGGGTTAGCACAGCCTGGGCCTTGCCTAATAATTAAATTATCATCTAAGAATTGATAAGCAGAATACTCGTAACCATCTGAGTCTATGTAGTTAGGTAAGTTAGTTCTACCCATACTAAATCCAACAGTTCCATCACCATTGTATGCTTCATAACAATCTAATGCTAATGAATAACCTAGATTACCTGTTTCAGGACTATCTAAGTCTAGTACTACTTGACATACTTCGCCTTGAGTCTGTTCACCACTTGCGTAGTGTAACACGTATAACTTATTCTTATCGAAGTTATAGTTGATTATACCACCAGGGAATTCCCATTTAAACCATGAAGATTGTATCTTCTTTTGACCATCCCATAACTGTTTGTATCCGTATAGTGTCCAGTTGTTAGCATCACAGCGAATAAGTAATGTATCTGCAGTATCTGAATACTTCATCTGTTCTATATTACCTAATAAAAGTTTAGGTACACTGGCTGTAAGAGATACAGCTTGATTAGAATCAACATCACCAGATGTATAGAATTCTTTAACACCACCGTACTCACCTATTGAATAAGGAAACATAATTGTTCTACCTGTAGCTACAGGACGTACACCGTCTTGTATATCATAAGCTGTTGTCTGTACTACAGAAGCATTAGCTGATGTTAAAGCACTACCACCCTGAACAAGAAATTGTACTCTATCTCCAAATAGTATTAAGTCCCTATCAAAGGGTACTATATATAAGAGACTGAATTCATCAGCAGTTGTTGATATTATTTCTATTGGGTCAGTTGCTAATTCAGCTACAGCTGAGTTCTTAAAGAAGTCTGTTGGTTCATTAGTAACAGAGAAGTTAGTAACAGGTCCTGCTACAGTAACTAGTCTTGATTGGAAACCACTTATATCTTTTATAACTTTACCTACGAATGCTGGTGCAGGATTACTTTCCTCATCACCAGTACGTCTAGGAGTCCATTCAGCTACGTCTATAGACATAACTAAACCATTAGCAGATGGAGTAATTCTCATTGGCATAGTAGTAGCATCTAAAGCAGCTGGCTCAGATACATTGTACCACTCACGCCAAACACCTTCATCACCGAAGCCACCACCTACTGTATTAGTAAAGTTAGATTCAAACCTCATATAGAAGTCATCTGCTTTACCGTCTAATCCTTTAACAAGTACAAGTGTACCATGCGGAGCAGTATCAGCTAACTTATCTGTATTCTTAGCTACATTACTTGACTCTACTAGTGTAACACCACCTTCGCCATCTTCTGTAGTTATAGTTATTCCTGGTAATCCCCTTATACTTATAACTGAACCACTTACTGCTGTTGAACCACCTAGTGCAGCAGCACCAGTTGATAAGGAATTCCTTAACTGTGTAGCAATATAATCAGAAGTAGTCTGGGCAGCATGTCCTGCTGCTGTTCCATCAGGTGTAGTATATGTTCCTACAAAGCTACCTGCATCACAGTCAACATTAACTGTATAAGTATGTGAGAACTGTCCACCTAAAGAAGTTACTAGTCCTACGTCTTTTACTACTTCAGCTTCTTGAGCTGCAATAGTAGCAGGACTGTTATCCATAGCTATAACTTTATTTCTATTTAATATATAAGCAACAGTTTCTTCACCATTGTCATAAACATATATAGCTAAGTCTTCTAACGTATCATCTATGTAATCCTCAGCAGCTTGTGTTAAGTTTGTTGTTAGAACTACACCATCTTGGTTAAGCATCTCTATACCAAACTTACTTATACCTACTTGATAAACATTACCTTCTAATGTAAAACTATAGAACTTACCTGTAGTCCTAAATCCTGTGTATACAGTAGCGGGTCCTGTTGCACCAGGTTTATATATTATAACTTGTTCTGTACCCTTCTCTACTACTCCGAGTAGTTTAGAACCAGGTCTAGTTTTTATTCCTTCTACAACGTCTGACATCAAGTTAACTTGTTCTGTTACTTTACCATCGCGTCTTATGTGAGGAGGCTGCTGGCTAATACCCTGAAGCATACTTCCTAATGTATTTGTATCAGCCATTAAAGCCTCCTAGCTAGTTGAAAATATTGATTTGACTCCGCCTGAACCAGCTGAGCCACCTATATGTTGATAGTTAGATGGACGCGGTGTAAAGAAACTTCTTCCTGAGCCTGAGGCAAAGAAATTGATATCCATACGGGCAATGTTAACTACGTTAAGGTCTATCTCAGCTTGCATAGCTTTCTGACCATATACGTTAAGTTTCATCTGACCACCGTCTTCATCTGCATAGAATCTGAATCTACATTCTGCACGTAAGAATTTAATAAACTCTTTAGGCATGTCTTGTAATTCTAATTCTCTATGGACGTAACACTCTACATCCTTATTTATTATATCAGTACGTTTATCTACATTATATAAATAACCATTACGTACTGCAAAGTTACTACCATCAGTAGGGTCTGCAGAAACAGTATTAGTTGGTACTGGTACTTTACCATCAGTAGTCTGAGATAAAGTTTCTATTCCATTGTTAAACCATAATGGTTTACTTGAGAAGTCTTCTATGACTTCAGTTATTATAGCATCAGCAGTTATGTAATCAGGATGTGATACGTCCTCTCCAGCTAAGGGAGAAGAACCTATAGTTCTGAGCATACTGTTGATTAAGCTTAGTCTAATATTAGCATTAGTAGCCATAGTCTTACCTTTCTTTTCTGTTATAAAGGTACATTAAGTAGGCGGAGAGCTTCCTAAATAATGTACCCATATAATAGAAAAAGGCCCCCCTCAGTTAAGAGGAGAGCCTAATTAATTCTAGTCGAATGAACGGACTACGCGAGCGCAATCAGGTCTGTCATAGTTAACACCGAATGCTAAGTATGAATCGATGAACCACTGAAGTTCTTTGTCGTCGTAATATACCTTAGAAGTTAAAGGAATAGTTTCGGCAGCAAATAGAGCTTTAGGATGCATGATGATAGCTTTAGTCTTAGCTTCTGCAGACGATACGTCATAGAAGTTAGAGTTCTTGCTGTCAGACATAACGTGTCCAGTGATAGCAGCAGTTGGGATACGTGTAGTAGATACGATTGGAACACCTTTAAGTGTCTTGAATGTACCGTTAGCGAAGTCACCATTGTCGCTTGAGAAGTCTCTGCTAAGAAGCTTGTCATTGTTCAATAGAACGTCCTGATAAGTTGGACGTACGAATACAACACACTCTTCGATATCGATTTCTTCTTCTTCCATAGCTGTGATTTGTGCAGCGATGTACTCATAGAACTTAGTTGGGTCTAGGTCGTCGCCAGAAGCAGCCATTGTTGAAGTTGAACCAGCACCGAATGCGCCGTTGTAGTTAGAACCGTCAGCGTCTACAGGAGCTGAAGCAGCAGCACCTTTGATAGCAGCGATGATGTGAGCTTGGTCAAATAATTTACCAAGTTCTTTACCGTGGTCTTTACCTAATTCCATACGAGCATTGAAGTCAGTTTGGAATTCGTTAAGAAGGTCTCTGTTGTCTCTAGCAAGAGAGATTGTGTCAACAGTAACGCCTGTACGTCCGAATGCAGTTGGAGCTGCATCAGGTCTTACGCCAGCGACGACTTTCTTTATTTGTGTACGTCCTACGCGACGTTTAATTTTTGTATCTGTACCTTGGAGGTTATCGATGTTTACGAAACCGCGCATGATAGATGATTTAGCGAATTGTGAATCCACTGCACCTGCATACTCTTCAATCATTTCAGAGTTAGCTTGAGCACTCAAGTGTGTTGAGTCTGTTGGTAATGCCATTTTATTTTCCTTAATTGTTTACGGGATTATTCCCAGTTAATATAGATGAGTTATATTCCAGCTTTACGGCCTCTAGCGCGAGCAGCTTTAATACTTGTTGTATCCTCACCTTTTCTACTTGCCATAGCCATTCTAGAGTAATACTCTTTAGCGGTTATAGCTTCGGACTGGGTTTCAGTATCAACATCAGGGTCGATTCGGTTTGTGTCCGTAATTTGTGTATTGCCTGAATCGGCATTATATTTATTTAATAGTTCAGTAGCTGCGAACCTAGCTTTAGCACCACCTGATGCTAATAGTTCATTGTACTCAGCTTTATCTGAATCAGATATGCTAGAAGTATCTACCCAGTTTTGAACTGCTATCCAGTTATCACTGCCACCAACGGCTTCATTAACTGTCTTAGCTATTTCAATATTCTTAGCAGCTATCTCAGTAGCAAATGCAGAAGCACCTGTCATGATTATAGTTGCATTAGCTTCACCTACTAATTTAGTAAGTTCTGCTTTATCTATCTTAGACATATCGTTATCACGAACTGCCTCAAACAATAAAGCCTTAGCCTGGTCTGGAGTACCACCTGCATTCTGAATAAGTCTAAGTACGCTATTGCCTACCTCACTATTAGTGTCTCCCCAAGCTTCTACATCTAACTCAGCTTCAGATTCCTCTACGGTATCCTCTACCTTATCAGCATCAGCTTCAGGGTCTACAGGTTTCTCAGCAGCTTCTTCTTCACTGACAGCCTTTACAGGCTCTTCAGATACCTCTACAGGTACTTCTTCCGAAACTACTTCTTCTACTACTTCTTTTACTTCTTCAGTCATAATACTCTCCTATTGTTGTTGACTGTCAATTTCTGCTTTACCAGCGTGCTGTGCTACAGCTGCACCAGTATCTATCTCAGCCTGTCTACCAGCAGCAGCTAATTCTTGCTCTTGCATGGCTTGCAGTTCCTGAGGTGTGTTTAAGAAGTCAGCCATAGCCACTCCTCTATTAGTAAATATAAATTGTCCGAATCTAGTCGGGTTGAATATAGAACGTATCTCTTCAGGAACAGCTTCTAACATCTGTAAGTCAGTTATAGCTAACCTAAGATTATCAATCTGTCCTTCTCTAGATAATGACTCTAGACCTGTAGTAACTAATACTTCAAAAGCATCTCCTAGTTTACCTACATCACCAACATCCATTGTAGAAAGCACATAGTCAGCTTCCTTCTGTTGCCATTGTAGAGCTAGTTGAGAATATAGTCCACCGAATGAACTCTCTAATTCTCTAGCTACTAGTCTTATCTCTTCAGCAGTAACACGTTCAGCATCACGCACATTAGATAATAAGAATACTCTTGATAAGTCACCTTCCCACTTAGCTACTATATTCGCTATGGTATCTAAGTCACCTCTTAGGTTAATCTCAGGGACAGCTATGTCCTCTGCATTACCTGCGAAGTAAGACCCGCGCTGTGCATTATTAAGTTCTCTTAGTTGTAAACCAAGGGCAGACCCTGGTCTAACAAAGAATTTAATATCAGCTGCAATAGCTACCATGTCTGTAAGAGCCTCTGTAGTTACATCTAGCTTATGGAATGTAGTAGAGTTATCTTCTACTAGTCCTGTAGCATAATGAAATCCAGACGGTAAGTTCCATGCTAATGGTAGTAAGTCAAAGTCCTTCATAGCGTACTTAACTTGTTTACCTATAGCTACACCTTCAACCTCTTGCTTAAAGCACCATCGCTTATCTGCATCTAGTTTATAATGTGACAATAGTTCCATCTTATCGTTATCTTTAGCCTTAGGATGAATCTCTTTTATAGCAGCTTGCATCTTAGGGTCAAAGGTACATAACTTCTTACGGTCATATAATATAACTTCGATAGGGTTTCCTTCTATGTCTCTACGTATTCCATAACGGTCTACAGAGTACAGTATTCTTTTACCAGATGGCATACGTCTTAGTAATGCATTACCTGTTATGATAAGATGCTTACAAGCTTCGATAGCTACTGGTCTGTATTCAACAAGCCTTAAGGCTCTGATAGCTTCTTCTTCAATTCTAGAAGTAGCTTCTCTTATTTGTTCTTTTATGATAGCAGCTTGGTCTTCACCATTCTCTTCTATCAATGCTGTTTTAGTTTTAGGTGTAGGGGCTACAGTAAAGAAAGGTCTAGATAACGGGAATAATACATCTACTATTCTATTAGATAAATGATTAACCCATTTAGCACCCATCATAACAGAGCCTTTAGTCATCTCTGTATTCTGCATATGCTCTTCTCTATCAGCACGTAGTATATTAGCTAGAGTCCATCTAGCATAAGCCTCACTGCGTTCTAATAAGTCACCCTTCTCTTGTTCCATTGCAGTCCATATTGAACCGATGTTTCCTTTAGGTGTGTTACCGTAGTTACTCATAGTAGCCTCATTGCGTTACGACTTCCTACGAAATCACTTGAACCAAAACCACCTAGACTAGGTATACGTGCGGGTCCTGGACCTGTCGTAGGTCCTTGACCAGGTTTTCTTTTTAGTAGTGTTCTACCACCCTTAGCTGCACCGAAAACTATATCAGCACCTGTTTCTTCTTGTGTCTCATTCAGAGCAGCAGCTTCAATAGCTCTTGTCTCTGCCTCTGCATTTGATTTCTCTGCAGCTTTCCTAGACTTCTTAGCCTGATTAGCTGCTAGTATTCCACTTACGATTGACATTACGTCCTCCTTAGTTCGAGATTATAAGATGTTTCACTAGCTACGAAGCCCTTACGCTCTAGTAATTTACCTATACGGTAGTCACTATTACTTAAAGTACTTAATACTATTGCATCAACATCTAATTGCTTAGCCTCATTCATAAATGATTTAAGTAATCTTAAACCAGTCATGTTTCCGCCCTTAGCGTACCAACCTATTTCTAGTAGTAGGGTTCTGCTTCTGAAGGGGTCTGTGTAGGTCATACCTACGATAGCCCCTACTTCATTACAAAACACTACACCTGTCTCAATTAGATTGAGTAGAGTAGCACGCGCTCTTGTTTCATCTATACTTGGTAAACCATGTTCATCATTAAACACCGTTGCGATATCTAATATATGGTCTACGTCTGATACTAAGGCCCTTCGTACCACGGATACCTCCCTAATACTTCTGACAATGCAGCTCTTAATTCAGCTTTAGCATGTTCAGAACCTATACCAAACTCACCGTCATCCTTTTGTAAGGTACGTGGTGCAGTCATAAATGTGAGGATACGTCTAACCTTTTGGCTTACGTGTCCATCTGTAGTTCTTTGTTCAATTTTCATTATACATCCTTCTGAGGGTTTTCAATTAGGAAGATTAAATCTTCACCTAAAAGTTCTTTTAGTTCAGTCGGTATATCTGCACCATAGGCTACAAAGCCAATGGCTGTCTTTACCCTTTCGGTATCAGACAATTCTTTATAAGACATATTATGTCTCCTTATCTTGTGAGGTTAAATCATTAAAAAATGCTTTATCCCTCTATAGTGAAGCGTTAAGCGTTTTAACCAAAAAAGTATTCAGAGTGAAGCACTTGAGTAACTTCTAAGTTACCTCTGGGAGGTATCTCAGGTAGTATTATATCTCCTGCTTCTTCATGCACTCTCTTGAAATCTTCTAGTATACTGGTGTACGAATGTAGAGCAACAAACTGCTCTCTTATATGTTTATGTAACTTACCTGCATACCTAGCTGGTACACCGAAATCATCATGAATCATTGCGAAGTTATCTATACCATCATCAGCACAAGCATTAATAACCATCATCATATGACATGCGTCTACATGATGTACTAGGTTAGGACTACTGCCCTGACGTTGCTTACGGCTATCTAAGTCACCTGTAAAAGTAGCAACTCTTAGTTGTAAGCTTCCACCTATTTGAGTACGTATCTGTTTAGATGTATACTTTTGGCTGGCTTGTAGTACAGGGAATCCTAAAGGACTATAGTACTTGAGTGGTATATTCTTTCTAGCTAGTATAGTTGAACACTCTTGTATCCAATCCATTGCAGCCCTAGCTGCTATAACTACCTCATTTATAGATGACCATAATAATGGGTTAAGGTATATAGAATGTTTGAATAATGTATTCTTATCAAACTTACCTACTAAGTTCTCTTGTATGTAAGTATATATACTAGCAGTACATGCTTGTTGAGTTGAACCATACGGCAATGTCATAACAGGTTTCTTAGGTAGTTTACGTGACATACCTTTAGGACCTAAAGCTTTTATCCAATTTAAAGCAGGGGCTTCCCCTAACTTAGCTCTCTCTAATAGCTTAGCATAACACACGTCAGCAACATCTTGATAGATATCAGCTGGTAACTCGGTTGGCATTAGGTTAACTGACTTACCACCTACTTCATCAGACAATAATGCTGAGAAGTGTTGTAGTCCGTTGCAGCTACCATCTAATGCTACTGGTAAATGTGATATAAATTCTAATGGATTAGACATCTGTAATAATTCAGCTGCCTCAAATACCCATGCTAGGAATTGATAAGGTTTATCAGCATTAGCCCAAAAGCTTCTATTACTTATTGGGTCATTAGCACAATCTATAATAAGTTGTTTGTTATCATATACCCAGGCAGCTCTGTCTTCATAAGATACTTTATCGTTACCAAATTTATTAGCACCGTTAACTAAGAACCATTGTAAACCTTCTTTAGATTCAATTGGCTCTCCAGTAAAGAACTCTATTAATCCTTTAGAGTGGTCAGAACCTTGTGGAGTTAACCCAGACGATGCTGCATATACTCTGCCTCTGAAGTCACACTGGTAAACATACCAGAACTGCTCAACATCTTTCATGTCTGATGCTAGTCGCATGGTACGTACTACTGCTAAGTTTTTAGCAATGCGCTCTTTCTCCTGAGTATGTAACTCTCTTGTTATAGCTTTCCATTCTGCAAATGCTTTATATTCTACACTCTCTTTATTTAACTCAGATGTTATTTGAGATACATCTAAAGGACATTCTGGAAACTCATATGGCTCAGAGCGCGGCATCCCACAACCTAAGTTTTTAGTCCATACGTCTTCTATAACTTTCTTTACCTTAGTGTTAACTCTCCATCCAGTCTTTTGCATGGAGTTAACTGCTGTTATAACTTGAGGCATCTCTGCCTCAGCATACATAAGCTCTCTCTCTTTAGTCATGTGCTTAGTTTTAATTAAAGGTGTACGTCTACGTAAGTTAGGAGACCAAAAGCCTCCCTCAGTTACTGAAGTCCATTCAGCTGGTGGCCTTATACAAGGCATCCTATCAGGACTAGTTAACTCAACTATATCATTGTGTTTCTTAATCCAATCTAGACACGATGCAGTAGGTACAATAGAAGCTTGTCCTTTGTACTTTCCATTAGGCGGTGCATCTACACGTTCTACTAAGTCACATACTTCCATAAGTAAACTAAGTAGTAAAGCTCCGACACCTAAGCAATCATCTTCTGTCCATGACTGCCACTCTAAGCCCTTGTCCTGGCCCTTCTTAACTAATGTACGCCTCATATGTTTATAGTTACGTTGGTTCTTACGTTCCATGTCACGAACAAGTGACTCGTAATACAACGTATGTTCTGTCTCAAACTTAGTAAGTCTTAATTCATCCTCACATAGTCTACCGATGTTTACACATACTTTAGCTATACTAATCTTATCTTTAAATACTACACTAACTACAGTTCTTAATGCTATTATGGAACACTTATCCCCGTCAATAGCATCTAATAGTTTAGCGTATTTATTTCTACGTCTTCCTTCAGGGTGTTTACCCTCCAAATAGAGAGCAATCCTGTCAGATATATTTATAACATAGGAACGTAGTAACCTACTTCCTGCAGAAGTCTCGTGACCTCTGGACTGAGAGGCATCGGCTTGTATCCTACGGAATCTTTCAACTCCGCGAGTAGCCATGCTGTGTTCCCAGTCTAATTGCTCTTGTATTGTTTTCATTATTTGACTTTCTTTAAGTTAGCACGTTTAAGACGTGCCCTCTTATTACGTAGGTCACGTTTCTCTACTTCAGTTTTATGAGTACTATGTAGTATGTCTCCATGAGGTTTAGTTTCATGTCTGTCGTAATAAGTAAGTAAGTTAGCTAGAACTTCTTTACCCTTACCCTTAGACATGCGTCTCAATAGATTCCATACCTTACCTTCTAAACCATTACAGTTTATACATAATACATCACGTATAATACCTGTAGTATGGTCATGGTCTAGTGCAGGTCGCTTCTTAGAAGAAGCTTTACCTATACTAGATTCACATAAAGGACATTTGTAACCCTGCTGCTTTAGTAGGGCATCTCTTACGCCTTTAATTTGACTTGGTTTAATTCTCTCCATGCTCAAGCCCCTTGTTGTAAGACCTCACTGATGAAAGTATTGATAGTATCATCAGTACTACGGCGCATCCATAGGCTAACCATGTCACCATAAAGCGCAACGCCCCAAGTAGTAGGTTTATTATCCCTGTAATTAATCCATTCATGTTTACTCTCCCTATATAAATCTCTAACTATGTTATAACATTCTAAATCAGATTCAGCATCTTCTAATAGTTTATAAGTAGTAACAGCACCACACTTATGATTCTTATCGTTCAAATGATAAGAGGGTAAGCCAGCAATGTTGTCAGCACCATCACCCATTAAGCATTGTGCCCAAAAGAATTTAGTGCCTCTACCTGTAACCTTAGGAGACTTCTTACTCCTGTCTAATTCTATGTAACCAAATGTATCACCATCTAATGCCATAACTTGTTCATCTCTGTAGTCCCAGTAATATCCTGGGACCATATTCAAATCTTTATCCCTAGAACAAAGTACATGAAGCTCAGGACAATCGTTTTCAATCGCTTCATACATAGCTTGGCAAAGTAAATCATCTGCCTCCCTATCGAGTGCGACTCTACTAGGTAAAGCCTCTCCCATGAATGCTCTGATGTCATCAAGATGTTCAGGCTTAATTCTGTTCTTCCTATTACCTTGGTATTCCTTGGTAACTGCAGTAGTGGCCCGTCCTCCCTTAGTCGAGGCTGGCGGTGTGATATATAAAACATAGCTCTCAGCTCCTACTAATCGTGTTTGATATTCTACTATGGATATAACCTGCTCTTGCATCTCAGCAAATGTTCTGCGAGGTTTCAATCCGTCTAACTCATCTCTAGTTTCACACGCTACTTGATAAGCAGTGAAGTCAGCATCTATATGTGCTACTCTTCCTGGGACCTGAGCTGCGAAACTACTCAGGTCCTCTACATACGAGCTTAAGTCTAGAGCGGATAGCTCTTTAAGCATGCTATCCATATAACTAAGCGAGACCTAGTGCTGCAAGGGGGTCTACAGAGCCTTCTAAGCCCTCTGGAGAGACTTTTGGAGATTCTATGATAGAAGGTACATCAGGTACTTCTACAACCTCTGTACGAGGCTTAGAATCGTTATACGCTGCATCAGATACCTTCTTATCATTTAGTAAACCAGCTAATAAGTTATTATCTCTTAGTAGTGACTCTAAAGCAGAACCATTGAATGAACTAGCACCTAATAATTTGTACTGAACAAAGTTCTTAGATAACTCTACGTCAGCACCATTAATTTTCTTAGTATAAGTTCCATCAATGTAAATTGAATTCCATTGTGGGATACTAGGAGATGCTTGTAGTAGTAGTTGCATTGGAGTTACTGCTGTAGGTACTGGGACCTCAGTAGTTTCACCAGATACCGCACTAGTTTCGATTGGTGGAGTTACCATCCAACCATCTACTGCTGTATAGATGTTAGCATATTTTATTGAAGGGTCTTTCTTAGAAGCATTATGCTTAATCCGAATGATACAACCTTGACCAAGTAACTGAGCCATATGAGTAACAGGCTTGTCTTGTCTACGCATCTTGTTAAATAACTTAAAGTATTTAGCTCTCTCATTAGTAGATAACTTAATTGTTTCTCTGTGCATAGTTGGAACCAACTTCTCAGGCTCACCAGCTTTAGCTACATTCTTCATATAATTTTTACCATTAAGTTCCCATGTTAAAGTAACCATAGGTGCATCAGGCTTAGCTTCACCTTGCCAAGGTCTCTGTGGTAAGTAACCGAGTTCTACATAACCAACTAGTCTAGCAGTAGTAACACCTTCTGGTGCTATCTGTCTTACGAACTTAGTCTTCTGTACTGTCTGGTCTTCTAATGAACCAGCTTCTACCATTGATTGAATATTTTGTATTAGTGAATTTGTCATAATTTTCTCCTTATTAATGACTTAGTATTATTATTATTAATTTATTTTAGTTTACAATTATATTATAACATACACCCTAGGGTATATACTAGTATTATATATTAGTATTATATATATATCTTAATATAAAATTTATTGTATTAATCTTATTATTATTAGTATATAATATATCTTACTTATTCTTTTGAGGCAGGCATATTTGCTTCTATTCTCTATAGTGAAGCATTAAGCCTTTTACAAAAGTTTCTATTCTCTATAGTGAAGCATTAAGCATCCAAGTGATGTAAATCTAACATATTGTTACCTATTTCTACATCTACTGGGAAAGGTACTGGGCAATCTATATCAAAATGTTGTTTAAGGTATGTCGGAACACCTTCCATAATAACTTTAGCAGTTTTTAAGACTTCTTCGGATACAGATTCATCCATGTCAAACCATACACAGTCATGAACTGTATTGACTAATAATGCTTTACCATTCCAGTTATCCATCTTAACAAAGTATCTCCATAACTTACCTAAGACTATTTGAACTATCTCACCGCCTGTACCTTGTACTGGGTAGTTTTTAAGCTCAGGTGGACTAAAAGTATCTGTTATGCCTTTGTTTTTTAAGAAAGAAGGTGCATCATAGCTACGCCAAGAGTAAATAGTTCCCGTAGGAGATTGATACTCACCGCGTCTGAAAGCCCTGTAACCCATTAGGGGGTCTCTAAAACCTTGTGCAGTAGCAGTAACTTCTGCCTCTACGTCCGCATTAAATTGCAGTACTCCAGGGTATAGCTTATTCTCAGCCTCAATTAATTCTTCTACATCAGAAATTGACATACCCGTCGATAGTGCAATGGTATTTGCCCCTGCACCGTAGGTACGTTGGAAACTAAACTCTTTAGCACCTTGTCTACGGGGTTGCCAAGTAGAGTAGTTAGGGTCGTTCTCATCCTTACACCACTTCACAGCATCATTATAATCTATATCAAACTTAGCTGATACACGTTTACAATGAAAGTCTACGCGATTGATTAAGTCAGATACTAGCTGCTTATCATTGGTCAATAAACCTTGAACAACAACTTCTAGCTGTGAGTAATCTATCTCACCAACTTTGCCGTTAGGAAACCTAGAAACAAACATAGCTTTGACCCTTGAAGGTGCTTTAGGTATGTTTTGACAATTAGGATTAGAGCTAGATAATCTACTTGTAACTGTAGAAGTATGGTTAAGCATATGATGTAAAACATTATTTTCACCATTAACACATGTAAGCATACCCTTAGTATTACCGCTAGAATCAGTAGTAACATAATAAGTACCTATCTCTTTATCCAACCTAGTTTTCTCAGACAATGCCTTAAGAAAAGGTACGTCAGAGTTTTTACCTAACATAATCATTGTCTCAGAGTCAGTTGAGTATAAAGGATTACCTTTGCCATCAGTGTTCTTAGTCTTATCTGCTCCAACTGTCTCAGGATTAACATATCCATCTAGATTATAATATCTATCTTGATACTTAGTTTTGAGTTCGCCTTGAACAGATACATTCTTGAAACGTAATGCACCTTTGTTCTTACCAGATAAGAACTTATCTTGTACTTGATTACCTAGTTTATCAGGTTCAACAGCTACTCCACCAACTAATGGCCATTTCTCAACAGCTTTAAATCTTGCAAGCTTGCCTGTTTTGTCATCAAGATAAGTATCTTTCTCTCGGTATCTAATACATCCACCATATATAATAGCTGATTTACATACAGTAGATGACCACTTGAATCCAACCTTCTCAGGTATATCAGAAGTATAATTATACAGCTCATTAGAAGCTGTTATTAATTCTCTGTTAAGCCTAAGTAAGTCCTCTCTAGCTGTCTGAGTACATATCTTAAGGCCATTGTACTCCATCTCTGTAGTAGCCGCTAACCCATCCATACGTAATTTAATTGATGTAAGCATTCCCGCCTCTTGTGCAGACTTTAGCTGACCTAGAAATATTAGCTCAGTGTTGCCTATGTCACCAGAGTCCCTGTTCTCGGCCTCAGTACCTATCAGGTAGTCCTTAACCATGTCAGGGTCTATGTCGGATGTCTGTATACCAGCTTCCCACATAGCTTTCATACCATCAATCTTCTTACGACCTCCATAAGACTCAATGATAGCGTCCATAGAATTCATATGATACTTGCGTTGCATAGCGTTAAGTAAGTATTCAGCATATTGAGTACACCAGATGCTTCCACCACGCTTATAGAAAGCTTTTAGATAAGGATTACCTGCAGTCATTTCGTAAAGTAAATCAAACTTAATGTTATGACCTACTAAGACTGTAACATCTTCATCAATTACTAACCAGTTTTCCTTGTCAGTAGCTGTAAAGAACTTACATGATGCATTGTTATCACCTTGTTTTTTCCAACCCCGCGCAACAACGAAGTTTTCTTTTATAAAAGGATTTGCTGTTCTTTTATATTTCTTTGTTATTTGTGTCTCAGAGTCGAAAATTAAATACATATTAGTCCCTTTCAATTGTTACTTGTACGTCTACGTTGTTCTCTTTATAAAGAGCTACGATATCATCTGCAATATCTTGCATCTGTCTATTAGTTATGTAGTCTTCATATTTCTCAGTAGTCATGGTAGTACCCTCTACTGAATTTATTACCTTAAGTGTTACCATTAATTCTCACCTTGTATTGTTACTTTGAATTCAGACGGGCCATATTCTTCTTCAATCTCTCTCTTGATTATAAGAATTTTCATCTCAAGATTAAGAACGTCTGAGTCAACAGCATATCTGATTGTATCTTTTGTTTCTATGTCGGCTATAAAGACAATGTCCTTATAACCATTAATATTATTCATCATGTAATCATAAGTATCCATTTATGACTCTCCTATGTGACCGAGTTGAATTGCGAATGAATCGAAGATAGTAGTACGTCTGTTATCTTCTCTCTTAACGTGAGCGAACATAATTTGAGCAGGCTCACCATCGTATCCTGCAATGCCACTATACTCTTCACCCTTGCGACTATCTCCAAAGAATGCACCATTAACTACATACCTATTGTTATTGAACTGACAGATGTTATGTTTGTCACCCATTCTAAACAGAGTGATATATGTTTTTAATTGGTCAGTTCTTTTAGCCAAATGGTTCTTCATCTGAGTATAACCAGCTCCAACACCCACACCATGTTCATATAAAACCTTAGTACCGTAGATATCATGGACGTGAAACGCTCCCTCAGGTATAACAAACTCAGCATCTATATTAGATAGCTCAGTCATACTCTTTAAGGCGTGATACAAGGGCCATGATAACTGTTCTTTGCCAGGGTTGAACATAAACAATCCATGTCCGTCCCAGTCATGATTACCTGTGATACATATAACTGTAAGCTTAGCGCCCACCTCAGCTAGTCTACGAATAACTAAGTTATATATTATATCAATACTCTGCTTTATTTGGTCAGCTGTCCCAATGTCACAAGCCCTAGCAGACTGTAAACCATGTTTCTTATCAGATTCAATAATGTCACCTAACAATGCTAATGTTATACCATCAATCTTGTAGCCTAAACGTTTGTATTGTTCGATACGCTCCATTACGACCTCTGACCATTCATTAACTCGGTTGTACGCCACTTTTGAATTATAGCCTCCCATTAACTTACCAATCTGTAAATCAGAGAAAAGTAACTCAATAGTTATTCCCTTACCTGTACCAGCATTAGCTTTAATCTTAATAGGGCCTAGAAGCCTCTTAGACGCCTGCTGACAAGCATTTTGGATATCTATGAGTACTTGCTCCTTTGTAATTGCAACGCTCTCAGCGGCCTTTATAGAGCGTCTTAGACTACTGTTAACAAGTTGCAATCGTCTGTTAGTTTTCTGTAATGAGAAGTTATCTGATACTTCAGTTAAGTCTGCCTCAGGGTCAATCCAAGTCTGCAAGTTTTGTCTGCTTACCTTAGACATCTCACCAGTCTTAATATAGTTAGCATAAGTATGATTAAGAAGCTTAGCCGCCTCTGTTAAATTACCATGACTGCTTTTAACAGCACTGGATATTTGTTCGTCAGTCCAATCTATTCGTTTACCCATTGTATTCTCCTAATTTAATGAAGCTGATTCGATAGGTAAGTCTTCGAATCTAGCTATTTGTGGTTTAAACGCTACTGACGCTCTTGGACATGCTTGTGCACCCTCACGTCGTAGCTTATTCTTTGGTAGTCCTAAGTATCTATAGCCCTCATATTCAGGAGAGTTAAGTGCGCCAATCATTAACTGAAAGTCACAAGCACCTTGCTTACCTGTTTTAGAGTCCTTAAGCATTCCTAGAGACGGGAATGACAAGTTGTCACCCTCATTACTAATCTGTGATGTAGCTAATCCAACAGCGTCGTACTTAACACTTATCTCCCTAGCCCAAGAGTACATTTCCTCAAGTGCTAAGTCAGTCCTAGCTTCACCTCCAAATCCCCGTATCTTATCTATCATGTCATATACTACTATAGCAGGATTGTTAGCGCGAATTAAATTTTCTACCGCATAGGTATCCTGTCCATGTATATCAACAATTCTAATTTTATAAGGGTCATTAGATTTGATTGCATTCATGTAAGCTTGCATAGGGTTGGACATTGCTCTGATATCAGATACTTGTTTACCCAGTGCCGCTTGTACTAGTCTAAGGAATATTCTATCTCCTCTACCTTCATTGTTTAACCATAATATGGTTTTGTCTTCAGGGATTTGAGTAGCCATGTGAGTTAGCTCTGATGCTAGGAAAGTAGTTTTCCCTTTATCAGGTCTACCTGCTATGATACCAAAGTCCCCTGCCCTAAGTCCACGTTGGGATTGTCTGAGAGAACTCAATCTCCAGTGATACCCTGCCGTTTCTTTACTCTCTTCTAACAGTTCATTGAGGTCAGGTCTTAAGTAATCTAGAGATTTAATATCACTATCTCTCTCAAACTCATCTGATACTTGCCTCAATTCTGCATGTAGATTAGGAACATCTCCAGAGTCCCATTTATCTATTAAGTTAGCTATGTCAGTCCCCATACGTAATTCTAATAAAGAACGCATGACCCCCGACTTCTCCTCTTCTGAAACATCGTTAACTATATGAGATATTATATTCTCATAAGCTTGCCTTGTCTCAGATGCCATCTCTGGATTTTCTGCTCTAAAGATAGTTAATAGCTTAGCCGCGTCAACACTCTTAGCCTCAGGGCAATTAGTGAAGTAAGTTTGGTAAGCTTTTAGTATCTGTATAGTTTGGGGGTCTAAAGCCTTATTAGGTATCCTACCTTTAATTCTATAGAACTCGCCCCTATACTTAAGCATTTGTAATAATGTTAAATCTATCATATTTTACCTATTAAGCATGGCAGACATTAAGCATCTGGCTTGCTCCCTTAATTGTTCTAAGTCACCATTGTTGTTTATAACAAAGTCATGGTCTGATTTCTTAACTGTTAGCCAAGGTTCAGGGTTATAGTTACTAATCCGTCTATTAGCTTCAACCCAGACAGTAGCGTCAAAGTATTTCTTAAGTCGCTTGAACTCAGGCAGTCTACGTAGTCCTACGCGTAAGTCCCCGCCATCTAAGCATTCAAATGTAAGTCGTTCGCAACCGTACTCTTCAATATAATCATTCCAGAATTCTCTCCTGTTAACTCTGTCTTCATAACATCGCTTAGCTTGTTCTTCAAATGAGCACTTACCATACCATTGATATGGAAGCATTCTAATCATGTCTCTAGCTATAATCATAGAAGCATCTTTCTTTTTAAAGTTATATTCCTTAACAAGTATATCAGCGAATGCATCCTTACCATGTCTTGAATAACCGTTAATCATTAGTTTCATTTCGTTTCTCCATTAGTTGTTTTATAGTTTCTAAGTTAATACGTTTAGGGTCGTCTGTGGTTAATATACGTCTAACCTTTATGGGATAAAGTGCGAGCCTTTTCTTGAGTTTAACATAAGCGTCCTTTCCTGCTTTGTCATCATCCGTCCATATAACAGCCTCTTTATACTGTGCTATATTGTGGGCCATTGTGATGCTCACTGCAGTACCTAGGATAGCTATAGAATTATATCCTGCTTTATGTACTTTAATAGCACTAAGGATATCCTCAGTAACTACAACAGCACTATTGTCTCGGTATAACTCATAAGTTTCAGTTAAAGATGATTTAATATATTTTGGTCTTTCATCATATAAAGCTCTTGATAAGAAACCCTTACGAAGGGGAATAATAACCCTTCTTAAGAAAGGGTCGTACTTCATTCCGTAAAGGTTATAAGCGTCCTCAGGCGTGAGTCCACCTCTTAATACCCATACATGTGCCGCTAGAGGTACATCAGGGCTGTTGAGTGGTATACACCTGTCAGGTATGTCCCTGGACTTTTTAAGTTCTTGTATCTCATTACGTGCCCTAAGTATCTCAGACACTGAACGCTCACCATGTGGCTCAAACGTATTGTAATCAGTACACCTAAAGCAATGATATCTAATTCCTTTCCTATTATTAGATATCAAAGCAGAGGGAGAGTTACCACAACAAACTATCTTCATTTTACCACCAGTGGGTAATAATTTAGCTTGCTCTTGCCAGCTCATATTAAGTCCATATCATACAAGTCCTCTTCAGATAAGAAGCTTGAAACCTTTTCTCCAACTAACATGTAATACTCATCTTTAATGTCAGCTTTCTCAATTCCTATGTAGTTATTTATGCGACCAGAGTCGATATCTGCTGATAAATCAACTAACCAAGGTTGGTCAGGGATTGCTACCCAACACGCATAGAATGGATTGCTGACCCATACCAATTGAATACCCGTATCCTCATAGAATTCTTTATTGAGTGAGGGGTTATTCATATCTTTAAGTCTAACGATACTAGCAGTTAATTTAACTTTATCGTCGAAGTGTTCGTAATTTATTTTAGGCATAGTTCTCTCCAGTTTTAATAATAGGTTCTATACGGTCTGTGACCATGTTAAATTCTAAGGGATGACCTGCGGCAACATTCAG
>VMHT01026511.1_pt1 | contig 29178 bp, 22 predicted proteins | sample 4693611 | NCBI WGS metagenome assembly VMHT01 (sample SAMN12280063, study PRJNA550983) | marine metagenome | isolation source: seawater sampled from same location over 5 years 0.02-0.2 micron viral filtrate | place: USA: collected off the coast of southern California halfway between the port... ... | reverse complement strand
TAATGACGTTATTGATTCTTTGCGTTTCAAAATGGCTGCAAATACTAGCGGAAAACCGCGTTTTTTGCATTACGTAATTCACACAATTCTACTACTAGTAAGGCATTTTATGTTCTTTTCTCGTAAAGCAAAGCCCGCAACACAAAAAGTTGCTGCTATTTTGGCCACGTATTTTAGCGTAGACGTAGAAGATACCTTGCCGTGGTGTGCATTCACTCACCCCGACAATGAAAGCGCGGGCATTACCGTTACTCTACCGTTTTGCATTGCTACGCAGCTAGACGCGCTTAAACAAACCGTGCTTGAGCAGCTTGAAGGTAAGTTTGATGCAAGCAAGCTCACGTTTAAACACAAGGTTGCTAGTGGGGAAACTGAAGTTGCGCCGGTTACCAATATTAAAAACATTATAGCGGTTGCCTCCGGCAAGGGTGGGGTAGGGAAGTCTACAACCAGTATTAATCTTGCGTTTGCGCTTATGCAGGAAGGTGCGAAAGTGGGCATTCTAGATGCTGATATTTACGGCCCGTCTATTCCTATTATGCTTGGCAACCCAGAGGCGCACCCTGAAAGCGAAGATAATAAGCACATGCAGCCGCTATCGGCACATGGGCTGTTGGCTAACTCGATAGGCTACCTAGTACCGCAGGAAGACGCGGCGGTGTGGCGAGGACCAATGGCAAGTAGGGCACTTAAACAGTTATTAGATGAAACATTGTGGCCTGTGCTGGATTACTTAATTGTTGACATGCCACCAGGCACTGGCGATATCCAGCTGACCATGGCCCAACAGGTGCCGCTAACGGCTTCTGTGGTGGTAACAACACCGCAAGATTTAGCGCTGGCCGATGCCCAAAAAGGTATAAGCATGTTTGAGAAGGTTAACGTGCCGGTGTTAGGGCTTATCGAAAACATGAGTTATTACCAGTGCAGGGCTTGCGGCACCAAAGATTACGTGTTTGCTAAAGATGGTGGAGAGGCATTGGCAGAACGTCACGGATTGCCCCTCTTAGGTCAATTGCCGCTTGATATCCACATTCGTGAACACGGCGATGCCGGCACGCCGCTTTTGATAACCTCTCCAGACAGCCCCTTAAGCGAGAGCTATCGCGAGGCGGCACGCGCACTCTCTATGCAATTAGCCTTAACCGTTAAGCCCCGCGAAGGGGCTGAAAAACACATAAAAGGCGACCCCATTGGTATAGTAGGCAAAGCCTAGCGAGTTGCTAACGTGATGTACGTTCTCACGGCTTTAGCTTAAATTTGGTAAAACCTTTTAAAAAATTGCGCAAAAGCAGAGAAAACAAGCCTTTGAGCAGTTGAATGCATGCGGTGACATACGCATAATAGCGGCCTACTGAAATGAGGAATACACCATGCGCTTGTGCGACCGCGATATCTATCAACATCTTCAAGATGGAAAAATCAAAATTGACCCAACACCAGACTACGATCAGATTAGTGGTGTAACGGTAGATATCCGTTTAGGCAATAAATTTCGCGTGTTTGAAGATCACCAAGCGCCGTTTATTGATTTAAGCGGCCCTAAAGCGCAGGTTCAAGAAGCCCTCGACCACGTAATGAGCGACGAAATTGAACTAGAAGAAGGTAAAGCCTTTTTCTTGCATCCTGGAGAACTTGCGCTGGCAATTACGCACGAGTCGGTAACCTTGCCAGATAACATCGTAGGATGGCTAGACGGGCGTTCATCGCTTGCGCGCTTAGGCCTAATGGTGCACGTCACGGCTCATCGTATTGACCCGGGTTGGTCGGGTAATATCGTGCTTGAGTTTTACAACAGCGGTAAACTGCCCCTAGCGCTTCGACCAAAAATGAAAATTGGCGCGCTTAGCTTTGAGGTGTTATCAGCGCCCGCTGAGAAGCCTTACAACGCAAGGGTTGATGCTAAATACAAGGGCCAAGCCGGTGCTGTAGCTAGCCGAATTTCTTCGGATGACCAAAGTAAATAGGCTCACTTGCACAATAAAAGCGCCGTTTTTAAAAAAAGCCTAGTGCGTTACTCGAATTACTGATAGATATTATAAGAGCAAATAATAAGGGCCTGTTGACCTTTGCGTTACAGTAAAAAGTCAACAATCCCTAGCACTTATAAGAAAGCTATCAGTAAAGGGAAGCGCAATGCACTCAAACCCTCAACCTACGTCAGAAAAAACACAACGCACACCCACGCGCAAGAACACCATTATCTTGATTGCGCTAATTGTGTCTGTAATTAGCGGCCTTGGCTTGTGGACGGCCGGCCAGCCAAACGAGATCATCTTTACCGCAGCCATTACCCTATTTGTCGCCATTCTTTGGGTTACAGAGGCGCTACCCATTCCGGCCACATCGTTATTACCCTTCGCGTTATTCCCCTTGTTTGGTGTGCTTTCTCACAGCGAGGCTGCGTCTTCGCTTGGCAGCCACGTTATTATTCTTTTAATGGCTGCATTTATGCTGTCTAAAGGGTTAGAGCGCGCTAACCTCCATAAGCGTTTCGCAATTTATATGCTGCGGTTAACCGGCAGCGGAAGCCCGTTAAAGCTGGTCCTGGGGTTTATGCTAACCACTGCCGTACTGAGTATGTGGATCAGTAATACCGCCACCGTTTTAATGATGTTGCCCATGGCTATCGCCATTATCAATGCGGTAGATAACCCACGCTTTGGTGTGGCGCTTATTCTTGGTATAGCTTATTCGGCAAGCCTTGGGGGTGTGGGAACACCTATCGGTACACCGCCTAATATTATTTTCATGAGTGTATATGAGGAAACGCAAGGCATTGAGTACAGCTTTATCGATTGGATGAAAACAGGCGTACCTATTGTGATTCTTGGCGTTCCCATTATGGCGTTGTGGCTGGCAAGGGGAATCAAAGAAGTTGGTCATATAGATTTGCCAGTGCCAAGCACGTGGAGTAGGGCAGAAAAGCGAGTGCTGGCGATATTCGGAACTGTAGTGCTGGCGTGGATCTTCAGGCCCTTTTGGACAGCGTGGATAGGCGTAAGCACAATTAGCGATAGCACTATTGCCGTAGCGGGCGTTGCGGCTATGTTTTTTACCAATAGTGGTAACGACAATGGCCACGTTGATGCCAAGGGTAATAACGACAAGTTACTGGATTGGAAAACAGCTAACGATATACCGTGGGGCATGTTGTTACTGTTTGCTGGCGGTATTTGTATTGCTAAGGCGTTTATGGCATCGGGGCTAAGCGTTCTAATGGGGTCTTGGCTAACGGGGCTAGCTACGTTACCTGTTATCTTAATAGTGCTTGGTATTTGCTTGTTCGTTACGTTTTTAACGGAAATCACGTCTAACACGGCAACATCCACATTGCTTATGCCTATTTTAGCTGCAGCAGGAATGGCGGTTGGGGTTGACCCGAAATTGCTAATGATACCCGCAGCCATAAGCGCAAGCTGTGCGTTTATGCTACCCGTAGCCACAGCGCCAAACGCCATTGCTTATTCAACCGAAAAGTTCGATATAAAAACCATGGCGAGAGAAGGTGTGATGCTGAACGTGTTGGTGGCCTTGGTTGTTACCGCAGTGTGCTACGTGACATTGGCTTAGCACCTATTAGCGGCATTTGTAACGCTGTGTTTTACGGGGATATTTAACAAGGTGGTTAGCAATTGAGCGCTTGAACCGTCTAATTGCTAATTCTCGTTGCATTGTGAGTAAAATTGAGTAGACTTACTCGCTCTTTCGGTCGGTGTGTAGCGCAGCCTGGTAGCGCACTGTCATGGGGTGTCAGGGGTCGGAGGTTCAAATCCTCTCACACCGACCAACTTCTCTCTTCGAAGCGACACCCTAAAGCCTTATCTGGCGTACTCTACAGCATTTCTTAAAATCAATCTTCAAGACTGCACACAAACTTCACTTTCGGCTCAATGATAGTCAAATTTGTGAACGTTCACAATCTTGTTCACACTTGCTAAATACGTTCAGAGTATCAAGTAATCGTGAAGTTGCCCGATTGCTGACTTCGGGAGTTCCTTCAAATTTCTTCAGGTAGCTTTCGGTTGACAGTGTTGTCTTCTTTGATTTTGTCTTGAGTGATTAATAGACTTTGATGATAGTCCTGAGCTTCAGCATCAGTCAGAAAATCTACATCAGGCTTTAACTCCTCAAGCTTGCCCTTCAGTTCAGCTAAATCTACTCTGAAAAATTCCTTACGGTTGTTGACTAAGTTGAGTCGATGTTCATTGAAATGACGATGCAGTTCAGCTTCAAGTGCAGGCGCATCCTCGGAGTAAATAAGAGCATGGACGTCAAATGTGAATGGTACACTGGCATCCCCAAGCTCACGCACACGGTCTAGGGGCTCCAGCCTTCTGGTCATCCCAATTTTGAATACCCCATCACCAAATGAACCGATGTTACTGATGATATAGACGTAACCAGATTTGGTTTGTTGTGCCATCGATAGAGCCCGTTCTGATTTTGCTCTGGCCTCGTTTAGTTGTGCCTCAAGTTCTTCAAGTTCAGACTTTAAGCGCTCCAGCTCGTCACCAGTAGCTTTATTGGCTTTAGCATTGGCCTTAGCAACAAGCTCTTCGTATTTATGCTGTTCTCTTGCCGCTGCCTCTTGTTCCTTTATTAGCTGTTGTTCTTCTCTGAGTTGGCGCTTCGCTTCTGCTCGTTCTTCCTTCTCTTGTCTGAGCTTCTCAGCATATTCATAAGTTAGCCTGAGCTCTTGCAACTTGAGTTGGAAATAGGGTTCTGTGATTTGGATGTTGTTAGACTTATTGAGCTTGTCTATTGCATCTCTCGCTTTAGATAAGCGCTCTTCCATTCTGCGGATATTATTCCATCTTACGTTTGATACTGCTGCATCACATTCGTTATTGAAAGCTCTCAGCGTTAGTTTAAGTGCTCGGTTTGTCATCGTCTGACCTTCTCTGGCACTGTTATTAACTTTCCACTCAGTATGGCAAACGGCCGCTTGTTTGGCTTTCAGCATATCTTTCTGCTGCTCTCGCACAGCAGTGATTTCAGCTTTGAATCTATCTGACGTTCCAAAGTCGAAGTGAGGTTCATAGTACCCCAATGTAGACAACTCAATTTTTTCATCAAATACAGCCAGCTCTCTTTCAAGTTCATCAAATAGCTTTCGTTTAGTCGCATAAGACGCCCGAAGCGTCTGGATGTTTGATGTGATTGCTTCTGACTCGGCGTTAAGCTCCGTCACACGAGCTTCAATAGAGCTTATCGGTTGGTACTTCTCAAGCAGCTCTGTCGTTCTTTGCTTCGAGTCTTGAAGGTGAGATTTGACTTTGTTGAGCTCTGACTTTAGCTCGCGAGATTTTAATAGTGAAAACACTAGCAACGATATGACTGCGAAAATCAAAGCGTAGGTAATGATATGTCCATAATCACTTGGAAGAGCTTCAATCGAGCCCATAACTGTAATCCGTGTCTGCTAATCCTTCTGACAACATTATAACAAGTGCTCATTCAATACAAAATCAAGTCATTATTGGGAGTCCTTTCCCTTTGGTGTTATCAGGCTATAGATGCCTCCATCCCCGTATTTATTTCATACTGTTCGTGCATAGCTTGTCGTAACTGATGAGCTTTTGACTCAGGAACTATAAAGCTGTCATGAACAGGTATCACAGGAATAGCTTCTTGCGTTAATGAATCCATAACATCATTTGCAATCTTGCTATCGATATTTTGAAGTGTTTGCCAAGCATTGCGGTAAAGTAAGTCTGAAATAGCCTTATGTCTGGCTTCAAACATCCCTAGAAGGCTACCCGCCTTTTTAGCGTTGACTTTAAGATGGAAAGATACCGCTCTGACTGCTTGGTTTTTGCTGCTGGTACTGGTCGCAATCAAGGCTATCTTTTTAACTTTGTCTCTTGTTACTCCTTCGATGTCGTAGCAATCACTCGGAGCTTCTGCGCCTGATAAATGATACAGAAGGCGAGGGTGCATCGACTTGTAGTCAAGTTCAACACAAGGCTCTCCATTAATCGTAATGTTGCTTCTGACAACTTGAGGTAGGTTCTGCGCATCACAGTAAAACCTGCCACCAATGCACCATTGCCCTTTGAATATCCGTCTGCATGAGAGGTCAGACTGCGATAGTTGAATGGTTCTGTTGTCTTCAGATGTATATACCCAGTTGTAACTTGTGCGTACCTCATTATGTTCCATTATCGACTTTCTCATGCGAAGAGTGCTTGGTTCGTCGCTGTAGTTAACGTAATCATAAGGATTGTTGCGAAGAATGAGCGGGTCAATAGGAACAGAGATGTCAGTTACCTCAATTGCTTCCAGAAGGCGAGCTTGATTGATACAGGTCTCAGTCGGAAGAATAAGTGACGGAATGCCAGACGTGTAGTTCTCGCTTTTGAATCCTCGCTCAATCTTAATCAAGCCTAGCTGTTCTCCTTGCGCCAGCAAGGTGTTCATCGTGTCTCTGCTGTACGGCTCCCTACGAAATCTCTTCGGGATAGCTTTTAGGCGCTTACCTAGCGAGTATACGAAACCTGTATCGGTGCCTAAGTTCATCGCACAGGCAAGATTGACAGCTATACACTTAACCGCTTGGATGGTTGGCTTGGTAATACGTTGTCGCCCTTGTGTCAGCTGTTCGGTGAGCCAGTCGGTAAACTTTGAATCTACTCCCTTATGGGTTCTCAGTGGGAAGGTGAATATTGGGTTTGCATTTGGCGTATTGGACTTCCCCTTGAGGGTTTGTGTCCACTGGAAGTTTTCTTGCGGTGTAACCATAAGTTGGTTCATAAGTGTTCTCCTTGTCTTATTCCCCCCTATAGTGCTGCTGGTGGTCTCCTCGTCTGTCGCTAAGTCGTTCTCTAATGTCCATTTACCAATAACCAACCAAGTTATCATTACTGGTTAGCTAGTGAGTAAATACAATTGAGTGCGTCTGAATCGAATCTTCAAGGTGGCACAGTTTAAGAAGGGAAGTAAATTGAATGAAATGTAGCAACTACGTGTTAGTCGACTACTGTCTGCTTTAATTTGATAAAAACAGGGTATGAGAAACGGATAGACAAACTATTTCAGTTTCTATATGGCTTCTCCCTTATGTCAGGGAGTCGTGTATCCCTTGATTTTATTGGCTTTAGTGAATATTAGGTAAATCTAAAAAATCTGAAGAGCTTTAAGGTTGTTAGCTCTAGACAACAGATAAGCGAGAAGTGCGGATACAAAGCATCATTACAGATCGACAACGGCTTTCTATGAGCTTTTCTGGGTACAATTAATACGATTGCATTGGGTAAGTTAACTCGATCTGAGAAAGCTTTACAGAGCCTCAAACAGTTAAGCGTGAGACTCCGATGTGATAGTGCTGAAGATGTCTAACAGAGGAGTAGTAGACCACATGAATCCTTGGCTTTATAATTCGAATTTACTCGGTTTATTATTTTGCTTAATGAACTCATTGATTATCTTATGCACCGCTCCCTTACTACAGCTTAATTCTTCAGCAATCTTAGCCATGCTCAAGCCTTCCTCTCGTAGCTGGTGGACTCTCTCACGGTCTACAGACTTCTTACGCCCGAACTTAACGCCTTTCTCTTGCGCCTTAGCAATACCTTCCATCTGTCTTTCGTAACGTAGAGACAACTCGAACTCAGCTACAGCAGCAATCATGTGGAACATTAGCTTACCGTGTGGCGTTGTCGTGTCGATGCCTTGGTCAATCACAATGAGACCTACGCCTTTATCATCGAGTAACTTCGAGATGTTCGCTAGGTCAGCCACAGAACGACCTAAACGGTCTAACTTGGTCACAACAATGGCTTCACCTTCACGCACGTAATCAAGCATCTTCTCTAGCTCTGGGCGGTCTGCTGTCTTACCTGAGCGCTTCTCTTGGTAAATCTTAGCGCAGCCTTTCGCCTTCAATGCGTCTAGCTGTACGTCTAGCTTCTGACCCGTGGTTGATACTCGTGCGTAACCGATAAGTTGACCTGTCATGATTAAATCCATCCTGTTCAATAAAGTCTAAAGGTTAAGTGACCAATAAGATAATGAACGGTAAGTGAACGGTCAATAGGTAAGTTCAAAAAAGTTTACTTTGGTGGACGGTTACGAAACCTGATATTTCCGGTCTCGTAGTCAGTCCGCAAATTTCCGGAGTGAGGACATTGAGCCACCAGCAGAGCCTGTGCGTTGTCTTCGTGTTTGGTCAAGATGAACGTTGCGACTGGGTTGAAGATTGTCTTAGCGGTGTTCCTGTGGTGCGTAGAGGCACCCTATGGGGGGGAGTTGAGGCTTCATCATAGTCGATTTGGCCTCTCAGATTTTTGTATGTAGTGAAAACTTATCTTAATTCGTGATGTTCGATGAGCCAACACCTGAAGTAAGGCAACTGTTTAATCGACGTTTGTACCTTGTATTACCTTTGACTTGAGATAGTTAATGAAAGAGGCGCAGGAGACAAGAAAGAACTTGGCGTCTGAAGCGGTCAAGTTGGGCTCCTCTAGCATGGCATGCCTAATTCCACCCTCATCATTAGTGTAACCGTATATATTTGAAAATCCTTGTTTTAAAGCTGGATGCAATTTTTGGTCGCGCTCTAATTTACTGAGGGCAGCACCTAATGTTGCTTTAGGATTATCTGTAATTTCTTTTGCAATGCTCTCTACGGCTGAAATTGATTCTTTAATAGAATTGCGATAATCAGGGTTCCCTCTTCTAGACAAATGCTCTAGTGCGCTTTTCATGTGAACTTCAACGCCTTTGAACGGACTCTCCGATAATGCATACCGCAAGGACTCCAACTCTACTTCATCAGTGACTTGCACAAATTTTAAATTTATGACTCGAAACCCTGAAAGTTCTTTTTCGAGCACTGTATTCAAATTACTCACCAGCTCATTATTTATCCTTTCAGAGACTAGTGTCTTGAGCGCACTGAATAAAAACTCCAGCATGTCATATACTTGGTACCACAGGCAGCCAAAGAACTGCTTTCTGATATAAGCGAGAGTTGCGTGCGGGTTGTTCGGCATATTGTCTATGGGCATTTTGAAGTAGGCAAACCATAGCACCTTCCCCAAACTCATAATTTTTGGATGTCCACTATTTGAGCGCATAAATCCGACAGATGACCAGACATGTAAATCGAGTATATTCCACAGCGTATTTCTGAGTTCTGGTGTCATACCATCAGTTTGAAGTGCTGTCTCAACTGGGGTAATACCTATTCGCTGACTAAATTTCATCCTGTTATTAAACCTTCCATCGGATACAGTGGCTTGGTAGTTTCTGTGTGAGTAAAGAATTAGTCAAGTGCATAGCTTGATTGTAATTACGTTTCTAACTGAGCAATCTCAAGCAGTCAGCCTCGTGAATCCTCTCGACATACTGCCACAGTTCGTCCTTGTTCTTATACTTACTATACAAGTTATACGTCAAGGACAACTGCTTGTGTCCTGCTAGTTTCGTAGCGATGTCTTCAGGACTACCAATTTGTTCTAGTGCTGTCGCAAAGTGACCTCTAAACGAGAGTAAGCATGTCTTGTAGACTTTGACGACCTTGCATTATCTTCGTGTTTGTTCAAATGAACGTTACGACTGGTTTGAAGGTTGTATATCCGGTTTTCCGCAATGTGCAGAAACGCCCTAGGGGGAGTAGGGACTTCGTCACTGACGATTTGTCCTTTCAGAGTTTTGTAGTGAAAACTCTTTGCCGCACCCATTTAAATAACCGATGCAGTCCATTTTCTTTACGGCGAGGCTTGCCGTAGTCTTCAATTTTAAAAGTGCCACCGCCATAACCGATAAATTCGTCATGGGAATACTTGTAAGCATAAGGAGTTTTTATGCCTAGTTTCTTGCTTAATTCCTGTGGTGTGATGGGTTCACAAACCATATCGAATGGCTTCTTCTTTGATTTGGCTTTATTACGAATTGCATTAATAAACTTGAAGTCAATGGTTAGAAAGTAGGGAATATCATTCACTTCAGCTGTCCATAGATGAAAAGCATCTTGCAATTGTTCAGCAGTCAGGGCTTCAGCTATTTTTTTAAAGCGGTCTATATTTTTAATGGAATCTAGAGTCAATTTCGGTAAATAACTTTCAAACTCAGTTGACTGAAAAAGGTCTGGCGTCCACTTTAGGAGGCTTTCGAAAAAATCTACTTTATTTTCAGAACGAATTTGCTCCAGCAAATCTCCTTGGCGAAAGTGGCTTCTTGATATTGCGGGTTCTACAAACGTCACACTACTCTCGCTGAAAACGTTACCAATCTTTGAATCTACAGACCTGAACCAACTCTCAAAATTAAGCTCATCATAAGTAAAAAGCTTTATATGTTCATATTCAGAGAGCTGAGCAATAGTAGGAAACCAATCAATTTCATTTTGACGTCGAGCTTGTTTTTCCGGTAAAGGAGGTTTTCTTATATAACCCACGATAAACGAAGAGACTTCGGTTTGTTCTCTATCCTTATATGTAGTTAGCTTTGCTCCTTGAAGCATGTTCGCATCACTGAAAATACAGTTATCTACAAGTACTCTTGTTGTCATCAGGCTTCCTGTCTAAGTATTCTGTTCAGTTTACAATGCTCAATCTTGAGGGCAAGACATCTTGATAAGGTAGTACTCTTAGGTGGTACAATTAAGCTTCTCGTTTATTTTGTAAAAGTTATAATCGCTGTTAAAGTCTCGTAAAGAGGGTTTGCAGTAGCTAACGATTCAAAAAGTCCTTAAATTGTTGTAGCGAGCCAAAATGCACCTTACCCATGAACATTGTCGGTAGTTTGTATTTGCGTTGGTTTTTGCTCACCCAATTATTTCCTACAGTTATTTTAAGGTACTCGATTCCGTTGGAGCGCATGAGATACTGCAAGACGTTGCTTTTTCTACAAAGCTCATGTTCTTCATACAGAATAATAAGAGGCTCTAAATCATCCATGCCAACTCACTCATAAGGCTTTTAATAACCTTCGCCTTCAGGTGAGATTCGATCTCCAAACTATTAAGGACTGACAACACCACTCTGACGTGTTTACTTACTTCTGCGTCATCGGGTGTGAAGCGGTATTCATCAATTGCTTTTCCGACAATAGAATTAATAGTGTCACCGCTCTTGATTTTTAAGTTGCCGAGTTTATTTAGTTGTCCTTGGGTTAAGGAAACTCTCTTTTCTACTGTTTTACTCATTACACGCTCCAGTTATTCATCTGAATGGTAATTTATTGTAATAAAATCAGCAACTTAATGGTCGTTTGTGAGTAATGGTTAGTTGTGGTTATTTCCCAGAATGAGTGACAATGAATAGAACTTTGCCACTTTCACTACTCAGTCCATCAGAGAAACCACGTCCTTAACCCCAAGGTGTGTGTATCGCTCCAGCATCTCAGTTGAACGGTGCCCTGAAATAACTTTTAATTGGTTAACCGAAAGGCCTCTTTGAGCGTACTTAGTGATAGCTGAATGCCTCATTGAATGAAACGATAGTCCGGTTATTTCTAGGCGTTTACATGCTCGTCTAAAAGCCTTCGAGAGACTTTCTGCTGTAACGTTGTAGAGGATTTGATGATTATTACATGACACAAGCCTGTCTTTTAAAATCTGAGTTGCCTTTGCGTTTAACGGAACGTAGCGTGAATAGCCATTCTTGGCTTCAGGAACATAAAGTCTGTTTTGGTGAAACTCTATATGTTGCTTTTGTATCTTTACAATTTCTCCTCTACGCATAGCAGTCTCGTAAGAGAGTTCAGCAGCAGATGCAACTAATGGAGGTAAATCTTCAAGCAATAGCTTTAACTCTTTCTGTGTTACTACTCTGTCTCGTGGTTGGCATTCAGGAGGATATTTGAAGTCGTTGAAAGGAAATGGCCAATCTAACTCGAAGTGTTTAATGCCAAACTTAACGATGCGAGACAGCATCTGTAAGTCTAATCTCGCGGTACTGCTCTTTACTTCTTTGAGTCTCTGACGCTTAAATGCTTCGATTTCTGCTAGGGTAGGAGGCGACTTAAAGTTTTTCTTCAAGCATCGCACACGGTAACGCACAGAATCGCCCATGTGCTCAAGATATTTGTCGCAGACCTCGTGAAAAGACAATTCATTTGAGCCCATTAAGGCGAAACGTTCTGCTTCTTGTTGAGTTGGAAAAGTCTTAGAGATTCGCTTACCTTGCTCACGAATCTGTACGTTCCAGTTGCCTGATTTTAATTGACGGATAGTTGCCACTTCGTTCACTCCAAAATACTTAAAGGTTAATGGAAGTGAAATTCTTGAGCCCTTGCCAGTATTGACTTTGGGAGGTGCGCGTAGAGTTCGCAGCGTTATCGCGCGGGTGGGCATGGGGTGTCAGGGGTCGGAGGTTCAAATCCTCTCACACCGACCAACTTCTCTCTCTAAGAAGCGACACCCACGCACCTAATCTTCAATAAATCCAAAAATTGATTCTAAAACCAACTCAGCACTTTCAATCTGCGGGTAATGCCCAATATCAGTAACCTCAACCACGTCAGCGTTTGGAATAAGTGCTTTGTATCTGGCCATCATGTGTGCGCCAGAAATAGGATCTATCATGCCAGCAGTTAGTCGAACCGGAACGTCGGCATTTTGAAGTGCAACTACCCAATGCTCTCGGTATTGTTTTCTTTGTTTCATATAGCCCAAAAGCAACTACATGTATTGGTGGCCATAGGTCTGTCGTAAGCACGACATTTAAACTATGCCGCGCTTCTTGTTTTGGTTCAATCAACGCAAATGGTTTATAAAGTAAAATAGCACTAACTTTCAACAGGTATACAAACCGTCAACGTAGTTCCTTCCCCTGGGGCTGAGATTAAGTCAATTTCTCCGTTAAACTTCTGTCGAACAAGATTGTATAAAATATTCAAGCCTAAACCCGTGCCACCTTTATCGCGTGCAGTTGTATAAAACGGCTCGAACACTTTTGTATGAAGCTCTTCAGGAATGCCTTTTCCATTGTCTTGAACGCTTATTACAACACCTTTGTCATTTTGGCTACAGCTTACAGCAACTTTGTTTATATCGTTGTCTACTGACGGACCAAAGGCGTGACGCTGCGCGTTCGATATTAAGTTCGTTAATAGCTGGGCAATAATGCCCGGACAAGTGGTAATTACTAATTTGGGCGTGACGTCTATAGAAAGCTCGATTTGCTCCTTGCGAAGCATGGGTTTTAATGGATTACAAACCCGTGGAATATATTCATCCAGCGCAATTTCCTCAATTTCCAGCGAGGTTTGATCGGCAGAGGTTCGCTTAAAGTCTTGAACTAAGTGCGCGGCCCGCACCAGGCTTGTTTCCGCTAGAGTTAATCCTTCAGAGCATATTGCTTCAAAATCTTTAAAGCCTTGTTCAGTCAATTCATCATTTTCAAAGTCTCGATAAATGTCTTTTAGCTCTTCTTTGCAGTTACTGACAGAGGTGAGTGCGATACCTAAAGGTGTGTTAACTTCGTGAGCGATGCCAGCTACAAGGTTACCTAAGGCGGCCATTTTTTCTGACTCGATAAGTTTTTCTTGGGCGGCCTCGAGCTCTGCTGTGCGATCTTTTACTTTTTGTTCTAACGTTTGATTCGCTTCGAGTAGTTGCGCTTCATAATCAGCGCGTTCATTAGCGCTTACCGCGCGGCCATATAAGTCGGCCAAAGAGGCGGCAAATACCATCTCATCAGCCTCCCAGTGTCGCGCTTCACCTTGATGCTCACAGCAAATTATTCCTATCATTTTACCTCTGTGTCGAATAGGAACATCAAGCATTGAGCTAATATTTAAAGGGCCGAGGTAGACGTCAGCAAACTCAAACGTGGCAACATCTGTTAGCGCGTTGTGAGCGGCTATGGTTCTCCCTGAATCTAGGGCTTCGAAATAGTGTGGGAAATCTTTACGGGTGAGCACCAAGCTTTCGCTATCTAGGTCGTTCCCTTTATCGATTAATAAGGTACACTGAACAAGTGTTTGCAGTTGGTCGTATAGCCAAATACCTGCTCGCGTAATTTTCAACCCTTCGCAGACCGAGTTGATAATAAGCCGTGACGCAACATTCAATTCACCTTTATCAATATCTTCGCTTTGGCTAACACGTAGTAAAATTAACTCTAATGCTTCTTTCATTCATCTTCGTCCGGTTCTAGCGCGCGTATTTCTAGTATTCTGTCGAAATGTTCAAGCATGATATGGGTAATTAGTGGGTCAAACTGTTTGCCTGCGTTTTCCTCAAGGTAAGCTTTTACGTCTTCCTCGCTCCAGGCGGGCTTGTAACAGCGCTTAGATAGTAGGGCGTCAACCACATCAACAATGGCCATAATTCGGCCCTCAATGGGAATATCATCGCCCGATAAACCTTCGGGATAGCCATTGCCGTCCCATCGTTCGTGGTGAGTCTTGGCAATGATGGCCCCCATTTTTGCAACAATGCGATCCGAGTCGGCAAGCAAATCATAGCCTTTTTGCGCATGGGTTTTCATAATCTCCCATTCTTCTGGGTCAAGCTTGCCCGGCTTGTGCAAAATGGTTTCAGGAATACTGATTTTACCCACGTCGTGAAGCGCCGCTGAGTATCGAATGGTGTCAATAAACTCTCTACTCATGTGGAGTTTTTCTGACAAAAACTCAGTCATTAAAATAACCCGCCTAACGTGGCCGCCGGTTTCTTTGCTTCGCATTTCAATGGCGTCGCTAAGCACCATGATTAGCTCTTTCTGGGTTTGCTGGATATCTTCTTTTTGTGTGAGATTTTGAAAAATGATAGCCACGTTAGATGCAAACATTTCCAAGGTTTTGCGTTGAAGGGCGTCTAACGGTTCATTAAGCTTCACATACAAAATGTTGTGGCTGTCTTCCCCTGTAGGGTAATAACCAATAAAACGGTCTTTCGTTTGAAGGTGCGTTTTGCTTAACAGAACTTGGTTGACTTCATCAGCAATGCTTTCTGGAATTTGCTTTGAGATGCCGGGCTCACACAGCCCAATTAAATCGCCACTGGCCCCTAACACCGTCATAGTGGTATCACCATAGAGGTCAGTGTGCTGGGTAGACAGGTAGAGCACTGAATTATTTAAATTTAAAAGGGTCAGCGTTTGTTTAAGCACCGCTGTCCCAAATTGGGCCAAAGACTGGCTGGCCAATACAGATGAAGAGGATTTAAGCACGTCCTCCATTCCACGTTTACCTTGCTCTATGGTCTGGATATCACGATAAGAGCGAATGGCGGTGTAAACACAGGATTTCAGTTTTAAAGAAGAAAGCTCAGTCTTTGCTTTGTAATCATTAATATCGTACCGACGGATAACATCTTCTTCTGGGGCTTGGCCGGGCTGACCAGTTCGTAATATAAGGCGGCTAACATGGTTATTAAGCTCGTTTCGAATGGCGTCTACCAGTTTTAACCCAGCATCGTCGGTTTCCATCACTACATCTACAAACGCCAGCGCGATGTCGGGGTGTGCTTTGAAGAGGGCTAAACCTTCTTCTCCACTGTGGGCAGATAAAAACTCTACGCCACGCTTTTCAAAAGTAAATTTGCGCAGCGTTAACTTGGTAACTTCATGTATTCCCTCTTCATCGTCGATAATCGCTATTTTCCAAGGGGCTAGACGCGGAGCGGATTGTTCAGTTTTTGATTTCTTAAATAGGGACATACGTAAACAACAAGGCTTATTTTTAGTTTAAACGTATGCTACGAATGCGATTATCGCAAATTGCCAAAGCCCGATTTAATCGAAAGTTTAACTTTTCTCTGTCGTCCGAGAGCGTTAATCGAGGGAAGCAAATAGAATGTCGAAGACAGTTGTAGATTCTTCAATGCGTTAAAAAGGGAAAGCCACCTTAATTTGAGTTGTTGAATATACATCTATAAAAACAAACAATCTTAATAAGGTGCTGACGCTATTGAACACTCAAGTCCTACTGTTTACTCTATTTTAACAATTTGGCTTGAAAAACATAGGGTTTAAGGACGTTCATGAATTTTGCGGAATTTGCAGCATCGAGAAAAAGTGTACGAGGGTTCACAAAACAGCCCGTTACAAAAGAAACGGTAGACGCAATTATCAACGCCGCAAAGTGGGCGCCGTCATCTTACAACACACAAACATGGAAAATTCATGCGGTAACTGGCGATGTCCTCGATAGAATTCGCGAAGGCAACACCAAAAATACGCTTGAAGGTAAGCCGCACGTTCGTGACTTTCCTTATAAGGAAGACTACGAAGGTATTCATCGTCAGCGCCAAATTGATGTGGCTATTCAATTGTTCGACGTGATGGGAATATCGCGTGAAGACAAAGAAAAGCGTATGGATTGGATGATGCGAGGCTTCAGGCAGTTTGATGCACCCGTTTCGCTGGTTCTCACATATGATAGGTCTCTAGAGCCCGCTGGAATAACCCAATTTGGCCTAGGGTCACTAGCGTATGGCATTGTTCTAGCAGCGTGGGATTTAGGGTTAGGTTGTGTGATAAACGGTCAGGGTATCATGCAGTCTGAAGTGGTACACCAGTGCGCTAACATTCCAGATGATGAAGCCATTATGATTTGTATTGCTTTAGGCTATCCCGACCCTGATTTTCCTGCTAATGACGTGCGCTCTACCCGCGCCGATAACGAAGAGTTTGTAACTTATCATGGCTTTTAAATAGGCAGTAAAAGCAACGCTCCAATATCACTAGCCGGCGTAGCCTAATAACTTTTTACCGCTGGTTAGTGGGGGATTGCGCTTCAATTAGCCTTTCAATTTGTTCCGCTGGTACAGGCTTACTCCAATAGTATCCTTGACCAATGTCACAGCCCATTTCAGTAATCTTTTTTAGCGCAGCTTCATTCTCAATACCCTCTGCCACGGTTGCCATACCTAAACTTTCAGCGATACTTATTATTGCTGTGACTAAGGGCACATCTTTTTCGTCAAAGCCCAATGTATTGATAAAAATACGATCTATTTTTAATTTTTGGGCACTGAATGTACGAAGGTAATTAAGATTGGAATACCCAGTACCAAAATCATCAATTGCGAACGTAACGCCAAGGCTTTTTATTTGCTCAAGCTGTTGAATAACATTGCCATTGTCGTCGGCCAAAATAGATTCTGTTAGCTCAAGCTCTAAATGTTCTGGAGCTAGCTGGGAAGTTTCTAACGCACCCTTTACGATTTGTGGCAGATTACCGTCTTTGAACTGTGCAAATGATAAATTCACCGCAATGGATAACTCGCTATTACCATTTTGTTGTTGCTTAGCGCAAAACATACAGGCTTGGTTTAAAACCCATGCACCTAGCGTGTCTATGAGACCGCTGCTTTCAGCTAGCGGGATAAATCTATCGGGGAAGATCATAGAGCCATCTTCTTGAGGCCAGCGCAGCAAGGCTTCAAGTGCACATATGTTACCCGTCTTTAAATCGATGAGGGGCTGGTAATACACCGCTAACGCATTTGCTTGAACTGCAGGGCGCAATCGTTGAATTAGCGAAAACTTTTCATCACTTTCTTCGTCAAAACGCACATCGTAAAACTCAAAGCGATTTCTGCCATTGCGTTTAGCCTCATACATGGCGATATCGGCCTTTCGGCATAACTGCTTAAACTTGACGCCATCGTAAGGCGCTTGCGCTACGCCTATAGAGCCCGATACAACGATTTTTGTTTGTAGTACTTCAAATTCCGACGAACACCATTGAATTAAGTTCTGACACAAATTTTCAATTTGAGAGCGCGTCTTTATCTGTGCCGCGAGAACAATAAATTCGTCACCACCAAACCGAATAAGGCATTCGTTCGCTGACAGGTTGTCGGTAATAGTTTGAGATATTTTTTGTAAAAAACGGTCTCCGGCGGCATGGCCTAATGCGTCGTTGACGGGCTTAAAATTATCTAAATCGATAAACAATACCGCAAGCTGCAAACCACTTTCTTCGCTCTCGCGCAGTTTTTCGTTAAACAAACGTTCCCCCATAACCCTATTTGGTAAATTGGTTAGTGGGTCGTGGTGCGCAAGGTGTTGAATATGGGCTCTATTCTGCTCGACTTTTGTGTACTCCCGATGCAGCGAAGCCATTAGCCGTCGTATATCCTGAACTAAAACAAATACGCTAAAGCCCGTTACAACAAAGATAACGATGACGAAAAGCAGATGAGACCACGAGAGTACAGGAGGATGGGGGGCCACTACACCGTGCATAATTAGCCAAGTAAGCCCGATACATTGCAGCAGGACCAGCGAGAGAACTGTGCCAAATAGCGCGACGCCGCCTAACAATGCCGCAAAAATAATTACGCCAGGGTAGCCAAGCATGGCTATATCAAACACGCCGGCTCCCGTTGCTGAAAGCGCGAACAACATTGATGACATGGCGCTTAGAAGAAGGTAACTGCTGGTGGCCACATAACGCTTGTAAGCGAGAACTGCACTAAGTAATAAAGATAATATACCCACAAGAAAGATGTCGAAGGTTATCCCTCTCGCTGCAAGTAGTGACGCAAATAGCCCACAGCCGGTTACAACGCTTATCTGAATAACACGTTGTCTGCGAATTGAGAGTAGATCAGTGATATTCACTGTGGAGGGGAATAAGTTAATAACCTGCATTCTTCTATTTGTAAACTAGGCTCTAACCAACTGTAATCGTAACTTACAAAAAAGCAAGTATCGAAGCAGGCTGGGGGCGACAGCAGGGCAATTAAAAACACCTAAATGCAAGGTTAAAAAAAAAGACAGCAAAGCTCGTAGGCTTTGCTGTCTTAACGAGGTGCGTAGTTTCACACGCTACTACAACTTAACTCGGTATTTAGGCGGCTAGTGTTAGGATTTCACGGGCTTTTACCAGGTCAATGTCGCCGTGTTCACCAAGGGCAGTCAAACCATTGCGCTCTAGATTTTCAACAAGCCCATCAATGGCAGACTTTTCAATGTCGTAGTCTGATAGACGAGTTTTAATCTGCATAGATTCGAAGAAGTCCTGTACGGCTTTTATGGTTAGGTCGATAGCTTTGTCTTTGTCATCTTCTTTAATACCAAATACGCGCTCACCTAACTGCAAGATTTTTTCTTGTTTCTTGTCGCGCTGCACGAACATCAGTGAAGGCAAGACAATTGCTAGGGTTACCGCGTGATCAAGACCATGCAGCGCAGTAAGTTCGTGACCAATCATGTGCGTGCCCCAATCTTGTGGTACGCCCTTGCCAATTAGCCCGTTAAGCGCCATTGTGGCTGACCACATTACGTTTGCACGTACATCGTAATCTTCTGGCGTAGCCAGCGCTTTAGGCCCTTCCTGAACCAGTGTTTGTAAAATACCTTCAGCAAAACGGTCCTGAAGCGGCGCATTCACAGGGTATGTAAGGTACTGCTCAATTACGTGAACGAAGGCATCAACCACACCGTTCGATACCTGGCGCGGTGGCAGTGAATACGTGAATTCTGGGTCAAGAACCGCAAAAACAGGTTGTACTGTTTCTGAAGAAAAAGCGCGTTTTTGCGAGGTTTCTTTACGGTTTACCACCGAATTGCCGTTGCTCTCTGAGCCCGTTGCAGGAAGTGTTAATACTGCACCCACTGGTAATGGGTTTTCAAATGCCGCGCCTTTTATCAATATGTCCCACGGATCGCCTTCAAAATTTACCGCCGCGGCAATGAATTTAGCGCCGTCAATAACGCTACCGCCGCCAACCGCTAAGATAAAGTTTACGTCGTTTTCGCGAGCAACCTGAACCGCTTTCATAAGGGTTTCGAACTCAGGATTGGGCTCAACGCCTTGAAACTCTATAACGTCGGCACCTTCCAGTGCGGTATTAACTTTGTCGTAAATACCATTCTTTTTTATAGAGCCACCGCCGTATAAAAACAGAACTTTTGCTTTTGCCGGCAGGCGCAAAGACACTTCACTAAGCTGGCCTTTGCCGAATAAAATTTCGGTTTGATTTTTAAATGTAAAATTAAGCATATGTTGCCTGTCCTTAATTATTTAGCGAATTTCGCTGTGTATAGAATTTGATGGCATCTTAGAGTGATTGGCTTAAATGCAGAAGTCAGATAAATTAGTATGAGTCATCAAAAATCTGATGGGTAATGATTAATGTCTTATTTAACTCAGCTTAAAACCTTCGTAGAAGTATATCGAAGTGGGAATATTACACGTGCTGCATCGCGCCTGCATATGTCACAGCCGGCAGTGACATCACACATCCAAGCCATGGAGAATATTGTTGGCAAAGAGCTGTTTGTGAGAAAAGCGCGGGGAGTGGAGCCTACACCAATTGCCGACGATTTAGCCCTTCAGGTGGCCAGCCATATTGATACGTTAGAGCAAAAGGTCGCGTCTATACGCAGTAGAGCATCCACCGACCACGGCACGTTACATCTCGCCGGGCCGGCAGAATACCTTAGTTCGGTAGCGGGGCCAGCGCTTGCTAACCTACTGCAAGCCGATAAGGTGAACTTAGTTATTCATACAGGCAATAAAAATAACACCTATGCGTTGCTGGAAAATGATGTTGCCGAACTTGCTATCACCGCATCAGAACCGACGGATGCAATGTATGAATACCAAATGTTAGACAAAGAGCGTTTAATTCTGGTTATGAATCGAGTTCAAGGAAAGCTTCTCAAAGATGAAGAAATAACCGCAGCGCTATTAAATCAGCATAAACTGGTAACCTACGACGAGCAACTTCCACTGATTCGCCGTTATTTTTCAGAGGTTTTTAACGCGCCATGCGAGTCGCCGGTTGCTGCTGTATGCCCAGATATTCGTGCAATAAGCAGCATTGTAAAAGCCGGTATTGGTTACTCAGTGTTACCAGGCTATCTGTGTAAAGAAGGGATAGCGAAAGGCGAGTTAATACCGCTTGGTAAAAGCGGGCCTGAAAATGAAATTTATCTTGTTTGGAAGAAAGGGGCGTTAGGCAATCCTAGGGTAGATTTTGCTAAAGACGTGATTATGGCATTTGCCAACATCAATCATTTCGCTAACTACCCCGATTGAATAAGCAGAATCGAAGCGACGCCAATAAATAATGTGGCGTCGCTTTTACTGCAAATGTGAAACTACCTAAAATGTACCCACTACTTTGACGTTACTGTCCACTTTACTTTCGTCAATAAAGCCGATGGTATTTGGGTTAGTAGCAACAAGGTTAAGCATTTCATCTTCGGTCGCTATCATCTCTGGTGGTGTACCCCTACCCGTAAAAACAAGCTTTGACCAAAATGCAGAGTATTGAGACTCAGATTTACCCAGCACATTATTATTGAATGCGTTTCTTGTGTTGTTGCCTTGTTCAAATGTAAGCGGAATAGCACGGCTGCCGTCAGGAAATGCTTTTACCTTACCTAAATAGATTTTCTTTACCGTATCGATGTCTATTCCAGAATTATTGTTAGCGTTAACAATTACTGCGGTGCCGGCATAAAGTGGGGCTGACAACAAAAAACACAGGGCTGCAATTATCTTCATTGATATTACCTTCATTCGCTACTCGACAACGGATGCTGTGTTGAGGAGTCGTTGTTACACTAGGGCGGACTGCCCAATATAGAGTATAACCAAGATTAGTAATTTGTCGCACTTCGACAAAAGATGAAATTTAAAAATGGAGCAACTAAATTAGCTATGGCAAAACCCAATCCAAAAGGTCCCGTAAGAACCGTACAAATTTATTGCGCTAAGTGTAAGTTTCAGTTGTTTAAGTATCGTAAAGGCGGCAAGGGGGCCTTAGTTAAATGTTTCAAAGAGCGCATTGTTGAGGATTACACCGAAAAAGAGGGTATTTGCCCGTCCTGCAAAGGGCAGTTTGCTAGAAACGCAATGATTCGGGGCGCGCCGGCATTTAAAATCGTGGGTGGGAAAGTTCACATGAAGTAGTTGTAGACCTTAATAGGCTGTCAAATTCTCAATTTTTCATGAAATTATAAACGATTGGATAATTTGCCTTAATGTCAAAATAGCCTAAATTCAATAAAGGCAATTTTGCGTTGTAATACTGGCTTTTTATTAGGTCGTTGGATTTAGTGCTACTCAAAGGAGTGAGGAGTTTTAAACCTTGTTAAACTGAGAACATACATGTCTATTCAAAGAAAGTTTTTATTTTCTATCTCTGCTGTCATTGCTTTACTCGCGTTAATAGTCGCTACGGCGACGGTCATAACAACGTCGTCAACTATATCTGATCAGGTCCAAGAACAAAAATCCAATACTGCAGATAGGCTGGTAAATATTCTCACGATCACCGATGCCATAATGCTAGAGCGTGTAAAAAGCAGTATGTCGCTGCTTAAACTGCGCGCAGACGCGCTTGGCGTGCCAAATCAAGGTGACTATGTAAGCGTGAAGAATACACAGGCGCGCCAGGTGCGATTAGGTTCGGCCCCTCAGGCCAACTCTTTCGATTTAGTGGATAGCTTAACCGAGGTTATGGGTGGCACGGCTACCATTTTTAGTAAGACTGGTGACGATTATATTCGCATTAGCACTAACGTGATAAAAAATGGCGAGCGTGCCATAGGCACAAAGTTAGCGCCAAACGGCAAAGCCATTAAGAAAATAAACCAACAACAGGCTTACTACGGTGCAGTAGATATACTTGGCAGTCCCTATCTTACCGGTTATGAGCCCATGTTTAATGACGCCGGTGAGGTTATTGGTATTTGGTACGTCGGGTATTCCGCCGATTTGCAGGTGCTCGAGCAAGCAATAAAGCAAAGTCATGTATTAAAAGAGGGGTTTGTAGCGCTACGCGATGCCAAGGGTAATATTCGAATGCATTCATCCCACGTGGATAGTAAAGAGGTTGCTAACGCGCTAGCGAGCAATGACAACTGGATGGTGACAGAAGTTCCTTTTTCTCCATGGGGCTATGACATCATTCTCGCCGCTTCTACCGCGGAAAAATCTGCAATGGTAAGAAATGCCGTTCTTAGCGTGGTTTTTAAGATAGTACTAGCCAGTGCTGGTGTGCTTATTACCATTTGGCTTTTAGTGAAATATATTGTCGGACGGCCTCTAGATGAGTTTATTGGTGTAGTGAATAACCTTTCTTCAGGCGAAGGGGATTTAACCTTTCGTTTCCAAGCCTCCCGGAGTGATGAATTTGGCATCATGGCCCGCGCATTTAATGGCCTTTTAAGTCAACTGCAAGACACGCTACAAAGTGTCGATGTGGCCACTGACCATATGCTGGCTAAGTCTGAAGCTCTCAATATTACCGCCATGCGTTCACAAGAGTCTGTCTCTCAGCTTAGTCAGGAATCTGACTCAATAGACAATGCTATTTCGTTAATGCAAGAAAACGCAAGAACCGTGTCTTCGACAATACGCAGTTCAAGTGAAGCTGCGCACGCGGCCGATCAAGATACAAGAAATAGCGTGAGCGTGTTGGCTGAAACCATTAATGATATTCAATCGCAAGCGAATGATGTAGACGCTTCTGTGCAGGTGATAGCCGAGTTAGCGCAGGCAAGCGAAGAAATTAGCGGTGTAATGGAAGTAATTAGAAATATTGCCGAACAAACGAATCTTCTCGCGTTAAACGCTGCGATAGAAGCCGCACGGGCGGGTGAGCAGGGAAGGGGCTTTGCGGTCGTGGCCGATGAAGTACGTTCTTTGGCCAGTAGAACGCAATCTTCGACCGAAGAAATTCGCATTATGATCGAACGCTTACAGCAGGGCAGTCGTGTGGCCTCTGAAAAAATGCAGCAAAACAAAGAAACAGCGTTTAAAACCGTGGAAACGACTAAAAACGCCGGTGATTCGTTAAAGCAAGCGCTAGACGCGGTCGCGCGCATTACCGCACTTAACCAAGATGCCTCGACGATGGCAGAAGGCCAAACCTCGGTGGCTGATGATGTAAACAAAGGGTTAAACAGTATTCAGCATGTAGGCAGCGCGAATAGTGATTACGCAAAAGAAGTGGTTGATAACTGTGACGCCCTAGTTCAGCAAATAAAAGAAATGCAAATGCAGCTGCGCCGTTATCACTTTTAAGTGACAACGCAGTAATGTATGGGGCGGAAACTAGCGTCTTAAAACGTCGTTGGGAGCCTCTTACATTCAGAGCATTAAAATAAAGGTACGGTAAAGCCAGCCTCGTCTTCACTATTTAATAAATAACGCCAAAAAGAGCGCCTGATGTGCGCTCTTTTTTTGTGCATAAAACGGTAATATGCACCACGATAAACCATTTAAATGTTTCAATTTTGAAACATTTTAGATATGTGACAAATCAACTTTCCCTGTACCAAGGTTCAGTAGAGTTAATAAACAAGTAAACTTATTTTAAACGCTTAAGTTTATGAATTTATTGAAGTGTGACGTTTATATTATTATTTTCGTTAACTGCTTGCTGTGTATACGTATGTATATGAATTTATACCTTCCTTATACAAAAAGCGGAAAGCAAAATGATTAATGAGGGTAACACACAAAAGTACACGCTGAGAAAGTCAGCAAAAGTGATTAATGCACTATTAGCCGGGGCATTATCATTCGGCGTAATATCGCTAAACGCAGGTGCAGATACGCTATGGCAAGAAGATTTCGAAGCCAGTGAGCTGCAAGGCAAGGGCGCCACTGGCCCCATCGAAATAGGAACTAATGTCACTATTGAAGATGTCAGTCGCTGGTCAATTGATGTTTCCACGGGTGAATTAACGGCAACGTCAGACTGGTTTCGCGTAGCAAATGGCGCAATGCAAGCGCGTGATGTTGATGGCGAAGTGGTGTGGCAAAGTGAGTCTATAGACATAACCGGTCAGGGTAACATTACTATCGACGCTTTGTTATCTAAAAGCGGCACCATGGAAGAGGCTGACTATATAGACGTTTTCTATTCCATCGACGGTGGGGCGTTTGAACTTATTGCACCTATTGCTGGTAGTGCCCACACAGTAAAAGACGATTTTGAGAACGGCAACGTTTCGGCTGCTATTGGCAGCGGGAACAGCCTTGTTCTTAAAGTTGCTATGGCAAACAACGCAGGATCCGAATATCTTAACCTTGAAAGCATTTCAGTTAGCTCGTCTGGGGCGACAGACGGCGGCGATACACCTGACGAAGGCGGTGAACCTTCAGGCGAACTGCTTTTCTTAAGCGGCACCTGTTTTAACTGTCCAGATCTAGAAGCGATTAATTTAGCGAGCGACTTTGTTGCTTCAGACTATTACGCCACGCTCGATACGGCCATTGCCAATGGTGAAAGTGCACAAACATTAAAAGAAACAACGCACACAATCATTGAAAATGGCCATCGTACGCTATCGTATTCAGAGGTGTGGACCGCGTTAACTTACACTGATGAAGACCCTTCAAATACTGAAAACGTCATTTTGTTTTACAAGGGCATATCGCAAGATAAATTTACTAACGGAAGCGGTAGTCAAAGTACTAACCAAGACAATTGGAACCGCGAGCATGTTTGGGCGAAAAGTCATGGCTTCTCAAGCACAAGTTTAACGGCTTATAGCGACATCCTGCACCTACGTCCTACTGACATTTCAGTTAACAGCTCACGCGGGAATCTAGATTTTGACTTCAGCGATAACGAACTTAATGAAGCGCCAGCAAACCGCGTAGACAGTGATTCGTTTGAACCACGTGACGCGGTAAAAGGTGACGTTGCGCGCTCTATGCTTTACATGGATGTGCGATACGATGGCAATACCGCGGGTGATACGGAAGAAGACTTAGTCTTGCTGAATCGCTTAACCACTACTGACGAAGCGGCCTTCGGCAAGCTTTGTGTTTTGCTTCAGTGGCATGAAAGCGACCCAGTAGATGAATTCGAACGTCGCCGTAATGAACGCGTTTATGAATTCCAAGGTAATCGAAACCCGTTTATTGACAAGCCGGAACTGGCCTCGCTTATCTTCAACGAAAGCTGCGATGGCACAGGCGGAGACTCGGGCGGTGACACAGGTGGTGATACCGGTGGTGATACCGGTGGTGACACAGGTGGTGATACCGGTGGTGACACAGGTGGCGATACAGGAGGCGACACAGCACCATCAACCAATAGCGTTTACATTTCAGAGTATATTGAGGGTGGTAGCTTTAACAAAGCGATAGAGCTTTTCAATAGTTCTACTCAGCCTGTAAGCCTATCTGGCTATGAGTTGGTACTACTTTCAAACGGCGATACCGCCGATGCAGACCGTAAAGTTTTAGCGCTAGAAGGCGAAATTCCTGCAGGTGGTGTGGCAACATTTGCTCATGCAGATGCCGATGCCTTACTGACAAGTGGTTCTACCCTTAGCAGCTTCGTAATAAATTTTAACGGCGACGATTACGTTGAGTTGGTATACAACGGCCAAGTGGTAGATGCACTAGGTACTTACGGCGTTAGGACTAATTGGGGTAAAGACGTCACGTTAGTGCGTAAGAGTTCCGTGACAGGCGGAAACGCTAACCGAAACCCTGCTTTTACTACTGATGAGTGGGATAGCTTTCCTAAGGATACGCTAAGTAATTTTGGCTCCCATAACGGTTCAGTAAGTGAACCTACTGACCCAACCGACCCGACAGACCCGACAGACCCAACCTACCCAACCGACCCAACGGATCCCACTCCTGAAGTGGTACTCATCAGCGCAATTCAAGGCGACGGCGAGGAGTCGGCACTTATTGGCAGTGATGTCATTGTTGAAGCGGTCGTCACAAAAGTGGTGCCTGATATGAGCGGGTTTTTCGTTCAGGAAGAAGCAGCTGATTCGGATGACAATACATCAACATCTGAGGGTGTGTTTGTTTACGCAGGTTCATTTAGCCTACCTGTAGCGGGCGATGCGGTGCGTTTACAAGGTACAGTAGGTGAGCGCTTTGGTGTAACTCAAATCGCTTTATCTGCGGATGTAGAGGTTACGGGGTCTGGTAGCAGCGTGCTTTACACGTCAGTTGCTATGCCGTTTAGCCCGGGTACTGATTTAGAAGCACTAGAGGGCATGCATATTAGTTTTGAGCAAACGCTCAAAGTCTCTGATATCTACAATCTTGGTCGCTACGGTCAGTTCAACGTGTCGTCTCAGCGCTTAATGATTCCTACTAACCAGTTTGTAGCAGGTTCACAAGAAGCGTTGGCGCTAGCTGAAGCCAATGCACGAAACACCTTATTGGTTGATGACGGAAAAACATCACAGAATTTGGATGATATTCCTTTCCCTGTTGGCGGATTATCGCATAACAACCCACTGCGTTTGGGAGACAGTGTTGAGGCCTTAGAAGGTGTATTACATTATGCCTTTGGTGCTTACAACCTCATCCCTGTTGGTGATATTCAAACCGTGCGCACTAATCCACGAATTGCTGCACCACAGCTAAATGCTATCGGTGATGTAAAAGTGGCTAGCTTTAATGTGCTCAATTACTTCAATGGCCCTGAGTTCCCGACCCCTCGCGGCGCAGATTCAGTTGCCGAGTTCGAACGTCAGAAAGTGAAAACCATTGCTGCTATTGTAGCGATGAATGCCGATGTACTTGGCCTTGTTGAAATTGAAAACGATGGCTATAGCAGTGAATCGGCGATTGCGACATTAGTTGACAGCGTTAACGCTGAACTAGGCAGCGATGAGTACAGCTATGTTGCATTAGAGTCTCAACTAGGCGGAGATGAAATAGCTGTAGGCATTATCTATAAGCCAGCGGTAGTTTCACTTCAGGGTAACCCTGTTACTTCATCTAACGCACCGTTTGACTATGGTAACCGTCAGCCTTTACTACAAAGCTTTAGTGTGAACAGCAATGGCGAAGACTTTACCTTAGCGATAAACCACTTCAAGTCGAAAGGAAGCTGTGGCAGTGCTACGGGTAACAATGCCGATTTAGGTGACGGCCAAGGCTGCTGGAACGAACTGCGTACTCAAGCAGCACAAGGCATTATTTCACTTGTTGAGCAAAACAGCGATATTTTGTCTGACCGCGTTATCGTAATGGGTGATTTAAATTCCTATGCGAAGGAAGAGCCTATCCTTGCGCTTGAAGAGGCTGGCTACAGTAACTTAGTTAACTTCTTTGATGGCGATAGTGCTTATTCGTATAGCTTCGGCGGCGAAATGGGATATCTCGACCACGCTTTATCAAGTCCATCGTTAACTGAATATGTGGTAGACGCAACGGTATGGCACATCAATGCCGATGAACCTCGCGTGTTCGACTATAACGTTGAATTCAAATCAGAAACTCAGCTTTCTAGCTATTATGGCGCGGATGCTTATCGCTCGTCAGATCATGACCCGGTAGTGGTTGTGCTTAACTTCCCAGAAGAAGTGACAGTAGGAGACTTTGATGGTGATAACGATGTCGATTACAACGATATCATGGCCTTCTATCAACTGTTTTTACAAGGGCAAGCGACGGCTGAAAGCTACGATTTTAACGGCGACGGCCAAATCAGCTTCTTCGATATTCAAGCATTAATGGCGATGTGTACACGCGCTAACTGTGCAATTTAATTTTAGGAAAATAACAATGAAAAAATTCTTTTTACTAATAATGGCTGTCGCTACTTTCAACGCAAACGCAGCACTAATTTCGATTACAACAGATAAAGACACTTATAGCGTTGGCGAAACAATAATGGCCACGGTAAGTGCAACTGAGTTGATCGACGATAACGCCGTTCAGACTTACTTTTATGGCTATAACGCACTTTTTAATTTCGATAGTACACTTTTAAGCCTTGATGTTTCGTCTATCTTTGACTTAGGCGCATTAGGTAATCAGCCAGTTGTAGGTACTAATGGAAGCACCGAAAGTACTTTAAGTATTATCTCAATTGAATCATTTCTTGCCGCGATAGTTCCTTTATTTGAAGGTGCTGAATTTGCGCAAAATGGTAAAAGTACTGTCGAACTGTTTTCGTTCAATTTACTAGCGCTTAATGCTGGCATTGTAGAGTTATCACCTGTAAGTTCGGTGATAACCAATAACGGCGGGGTTGCTTTACCAAACGTTTCAACTGAGAGCACAAGCTTTGAAATCGCCCAAGTACCTGCACCAGGTACCTTTGCGCTATCTCTTTTAGCTCTAGGCGGTATGGTTTTCGCACGCAAACGTGCAAAGCAGTAAACCTTAAATACTTAAAAGCTAAGCCCAGCCAAGTGCTGGGCTTTTTTGTTTGCCCAGCGAAGCTGGCAAACCCGTCAGGTTGAAAGAAACCTGAATCACCCTGACTGAGGGGAAGATAATCCGAATGGCAAGGGCGTTGTTGGCCAACGACAGGTT
>VMHT01117996.1_pt1 | contig 29200 bp, 37 predicted proteins | sample 4693611 | NCBI WGS metagenome assembly VMHT01 (sample SAMN12280063, study PRJNA550983) | marine metagenome | isolation source: seawater sampled from same location over 5 years 0.02-0.2 micron viral filtrate | place: USA: collected off the coast of southern California halfway between the port... ... | reverse complement strand
TTAGGGAGGTTCGTTGAGAAAAGGATTTGCTCTGGTCATTGTTATTTCTATGACAATGCTTATTAGTGGTTTAGCTATTCTACTTTTCCAAACAACCAATCTAGATGTAATGATCGCTGGCAACAAGCGAAGGCAACATCAAGCAGCCGCTGCTGCTCAAAGCGGTATGAACCATTTCGCTGCTCTACGTTATGAGTATAATGATCTAAAAAATTTGGCGGGAGGCGGGAATGAAGTTTTGCTGATCCGAGACAATACTATGTCCGACAAACATTCTTATCAAGTTGTTATTAAGTTTTGTTGCGGTCAACATGGTGCGTCATTAGAGGAGGGATCTTATTACGTTCAGAGCACTGGCTGGTATAAGAAAAATACTAAACATGAAACAATGGTTACATATCAAAGTTTTTATTCTCTTGACAATAACGGAATCTGAGGTATAACTACTATAAGGGGTTATAGTAACAACACTGGAGATTTGATCATGAAGATCTATCCATTATTACCCAACCGAAAGCCGCCGAAGGAGCGTGAGAAAGAAAACGTATTGGAGTTGCCAGTTCCGCACTACCAAGAAACATATGAAGAAACTACAGCGCCATCGGGATCAGATCGGGGCGTTTACATTATCGATACAAATGAAGACATGATGGATGATGTGATTATTATTTAAAACCACTAAGGAGGGTTACGAAATGTCTAAGAGAAGAAAAAGAAGAAGGCTTGCTTTCTTTAATCGGATGAATGAAATTCGAGAAGAGAATCCAACATTATCTCTTGATGCCGCTAAAACACGTACATCAATTGAGGTAAAGAACGCTTTACGAGAGGCTGATCGAACAGCACCACACAATCGTGAGGAGCATACTAAAGTCTTTGAGGATACGTTATTCAGTAAAAACAAAGTTACCAGTACTACTACGACCACTAGGACTACTACGCCTACACCAACAACTAGAACGACGACGACTAAGGCGCAGACTACAACCACTAAACCAACCACCACTACAAAGTCAACTACCACGAAGACCAAGGCGGCTCCAAAGCCAAAGTTAACTACAAGGGCTAAGAAGACCACTACTGACAATACTACAACCACAACTAAGAAGCGCACCACCACTAAGCGAACTAAGAAAGTAAAATAATGTCGCAAGGCTTTAAAGATCTTTTAAATGATATTATGGATAAGCTGGAGGCCGATCGACCTGAACACGCACTTCCATACGGGACATGGGTAAAATCATTCCTTGATCATAATCGCTGGGGTGTAATCCTAGAAGCTAGGGATGCCACAGAAGACAACAAGGATTTTGTAGAAGGAAAGATGTGCACATACATGGTCCAGTGGCTGAACAGTGGATCTACCAAAGGTAGGAAAGGTATGGCGCACAAAACAACTGTAGAATCGGACTTCTCCCTAATCGTCCCGCTAGACGAGCAGGGGAAGCCATTCGTTTTCCAATCTGTTTACTGAGGATCTTATGAGTGATTACGGGATTTACGCTACTGGCTGGTATTCTGTTAGCCCTGCTTTTGCCTGGTGGAACTTTAATATTCATCGTGTGGCTGAAATCAAGGCACGCAGAGAAGCAGCGAGAGTTGTTGAAGAAGATAAACAAAAGAAAAAAGCTAACTCTGCAAAAATTGCAGAGGGAACAATATCGGTATATGCGTAATAAGCGTTCACGAAAGGAAAACAAATGAACTGCTATCAAATTGAAGTCCGTGGTATGACCTTTACAATCTGGGCACCTACCATTCAGGATGCCCTAGAAACCTTCATGATTGATATGGAGTTTTACGAAGTGCCAAAGGAATTGGTAACATGTGGACCTAATGACCAGTTCCCCATGCCAGACAATATTCCAGCAGGTTTCTAATTACCAACGATGTTTTGGTTAATTTTATCTTTATCATTCCCGTCGTATTTTACGGCTCAACAGACCTCCATGGCTCATACTATTATTGAGAAGGCTAGGCATGTTGGGGATGATCCATATTTGCTTGTTGCAACAGCATGGGTAGAATCTAGACTAAATCCATTCAGTGTATCTAAAACTAATGACTATGGTCTATTCCAGATCAACTGGACATTCTGGGGCAGAGAGTGGGGATATAAAGACAGAAAAACATTTTTTAGAGATATGTCCAACCCTTATCATGCAACAGTAGCAGCGATGGTTGTCTTTAAGGAAATGAGAAGATATAAAACATGCCAAGGACTAAATCTTCCCGCTTGTTATAATGGTGGGCCAGGGTGGCTAAGATCTAAGAACAAAGCTAAAATACTAGCTTACGCTAACAAGGTCAATAGGTTGCGAGCATATTACAAAAAAAGATTTCCCAACTGGGGCAAATAATTTTAACATTAGTGCATGTTATGTGCTATCTATTATAAGCCCGACACACAACCATAATTGAGGAAACTTACGCCTCGTGTCGGAAGCATGTAAGATAGGAGGATATTATGGTAAAGTCAGTATTTAGTGACGGAAAAGGTTTAGTTCAAAGTGCAGGTTCTGGTGTTAGGTTTGAAAACGCAGTAAGGCTGGTTCCTGAAGGAATGGGAGGCTCTGCTCTCGGCACTGCTGTAAGTGCTGTTAACACTGGTGCAGGCGATAAGCAAATGACTGTGACGCAGCCAGCTAACACGGTTCTTGTCGATGTTGGTGTTGTTCTCACAACAGCAATTGCAGGTTCAAGTGGCAACATCAATGTTAAGGTTGGTACAGCAGATGACGGCGCACAGATTTGTGCTGCTGCTGCTCTCATGAGTTCTGCTACCGCTGCTGCAATTGGCACGGGGATTTCAGTCCAGGGGCTAACAAGTGAAGGGGAAGCAGCTTTGGCTTTCGTAGCTAACTCAGCACTTCACACAGCCACCGAAAGAACAATTCACATTCGAGCAGAGCAAGGTGCTACTGTTACAGCAGGTGTATACAGACCATTCATTAGATTTATTAAAGTCGATTAGTAGGGTCTACATATTGTTTCTAAAAAGGCACTCCTTCGGGGGTGTCTTTTTTTTATCTTTTTTATTTTGATTTCCTTGACATATAGCCGTGCTATGGTATTATAAATTGTAAGGGAGACAGAGTTATGAAGTTAGAGAATGCTATCAAAAGAATCAATAAGCGTGCCAGCATCGTTGGCCGTAACGTTGAGATCGATATCCGTGATTATCATGGCAATGGTCAAGTCAAAGTTTATGTTCACTTTGAGGGTGCCTTAAGTGAGCTTTCGTTTTGGGTCAATAGAGACGGTCACATGGGAGCGCCCCATATTCGCCGCTTCAATGATCACAGTGATCTTCACACGGATTACTTTGCTGGCTATCATCTCGATAATCTCAAGCAAGCACTCGATTCGCTTGCTCCGTTGCCACCAAAGTACGAAGTCGGCTCACTTGTTCAGTTCAAGAACAGTAAGCGTAATCAGCGTTGGAAGCTGGCGGGCAAGGTTGCCTTGGTGATCCAAGCTGAGTCTGGCGGTAACTACAAGGTTCAGTACCCAGGTAGTGAAGATAGTTACAATCCTTTCTACTCCGAGCGTGACTTAGAGTTGGCGGCATAAATGAGAAGCAAAGAAATCTTAGAAGAAATCAAAGCACGGTGCCCCATCAAACTTGGGGATCTTGTGATGGCAGGTGCCAACTTTGACGACGCAGGCAACAAAGCAGTTCCTGTTATGTGCTTGGTAGAGAGTTTATCACCAGCTAACGATGATGCTTTTGATCGGGCCTACGAAGGTGCTGAAGACCACTTGATGTTTCGACTGCAACCAGTAGGCTTTGTAGAGTCTAACATCGGATCATTTGTTGACTACGCATGTAATCTAGAAAAAGTTTAAATATTTACTTGACACTTTGGTATGGTGTGGTATTATAAATTGTAAGGGAGAGAGAAATGATCCAAGTAGGTTCTAAAGTTAGTCACCGTTTTCACCCGCTTTACCACAACAGTATTGGTAAAGTTATTAGCCTTAAAGGTCACCAGTTTGATGGTCACCAGATGGTCGTTGTAGATTGGGGCGTAAGCAAGCAAAGCATGTACCCCATCCAACATCACCACGCAGAAGCATTACGAAAGGAAGTATAATGGCTATTGCAAATCCTGAAGTTGAGTTTCATCTTCCCGATTTTATTGAGCAGTGTGTCGGTCTACTCAACGAACACTATGAGTCCAAGTTTTCCAATCTTGAGGTTCCTGAAGTCAAAGTCAAAGAGGGTGGCAAATATTACAAGGTCATCAAGGAGCAGGGCGAATACAACAAGCACGTTTGGTTCTTCGTCAGCAAAGAGGACGGCTTGATTTGGAAGCCTGCTTCCTACAAGGCTCCTGCTCGTAACTTCCCTCGTGGAAATATCCTTGAAGACAAAGCCCGAGACGTGATTGGCGTCTACGGGATCTAAATACAAACTAACTAAGGAGAAATATATGTTTGTAAAATTTGATTTAGTCTGTGGTGCGAATGCAAATGAGATCTGGGTTAATCCCAAAAGCGTAAGGATGGTACTTGAAGAGTCAAAAGAAGGTACTAGAATTACAGGTGTTGGTGCTAATGGCTTTGTTATTGTAAAGGGAAATGTTCAAACAACCCTAACTGCTCTTCAGGATGCTGTGGTTGCTCCATAAGGTTAGTAAAATAGAATGAAAAATAAATACACAAGACGAAGATAAGTGCTAGGGTTAAACCCGAACCGATCTGGCAGGAAGCATAAAGAGCCAGCGTCCCTACCTACAGTAACCACATACCTTTGAAGAGTTGCGTGTGGAAAACGGTTTGTAGGGTTAGATACAAATGTAACAGGAGTCCAGACTTACTTGGGCAAAAACTCTTCAACTATGCGGATGTAGCTCAGGGAGTAGAGCGTTTGAATACCATTCAAAAGGCGCAGGTGACAAGTCCTGCCATCCGCTCCATTTGGTTCAGTAGCTCAGTTGGATAGAGCAACGGCCTTCTAAGCCGTGGGTCGCAGGTTCGAGTCCTGCCTGAATCGCCAAGGAGATAAGATGTTAAATGTATTAGGAAACCTACCCAGGGAACTGATTGTTGCCGTAAGTGGTGGTCCTGATTCTATGGCTATTTTAGATTTTCTTTCTAATAACCATAAAGTAACAGCTTATTATTTTGATCACGGTACACACTTCGGAAAGAAGTCATACAGTTTTCTTAGGGACTACTGTGCTAGCAAAGAAATCCCATTTGTAACCAGCGTTTTGTCAGCAGATCGCCCAAAAGGTAAATCACTTGAGGAGCACTGGCGGGATGAGCGTTACGAGAGATTTCATGACTATAATCTGCCAATTGTAACAGGTCATAATTTAGATGATGTAATTGAATGGTTCTTATTTTCTTCTCTACATGGAAAAGGTAAAATCATTCCATATCGTAATAGAAATGTCATTAGACCTTTTCTGTCCACACCAAAGAAAAATCTGCTAGATTGGTGTAAGAGAAAAAAAGTTCCTTTCTTGACAGACCCTGGTAATGATGATAAAAAGTTTATGAGGAGTATCATTAGGCACGACATGATGCCCCATGCACAAATGGTCAACCCAGGTATTCAAAAAACATTTAAAAAGTTGGTGGAGAAGAGGTATACTATCACTAAGGGGGGTTAGCTCAATTGGTTAGAGCAACTGACTCATAATCAGTAGGTTCTAGGTTCAAGTCCTAGACCCCCTACCATGCCCGAATAGCTCAACTGGCAGAGCAGTGGTTTTGTAAACCAAAGGCTGTAGGTTCAAGTCCTACTTTGGGCACCAAGAACAATAAGCTCCCGAAAGGGGGCTTTTTTGTTTTGTATGTAATCTATTTATTTTGTATGCCTACTATGTCAAATCAGGAAAATAATATATGAGCGCAAAACTAGTCATAGGAAATGTAGATTTATTTCCATTCAATGGTGATGCTGCTGTTACTGGTAATTTAGAAGTAAGTGGAGTGCTCAACCTTTCTGAGGTTACTAGTGTTCCTGCTGCTCCAGCTTCTGGTACAGTAAAAATGTTTATGTCTGGTAATCAAATGTTTGCTAAATTTCCAGACAGCACAGTGATCAACATGTCTAGTTCTGGACCTAATGTAACTAATGCATCTGACAATAGGCTTGTGACATCAGTAGACTCCGACTCGTTTAACGGCGAAGCCAATTTAACTTTTGATGGAACTGATCTAGAGCTAACGGGTGCCCTTAACGTATCAGGAAATATTATTGTTTCTAATGACGTGACCACTGGTTCTGAGGCAGGGCCAGGCAGCTTCCTGGCATTAGATGCAAACAACAGAGTAGTGTTAGCAACTGGTGGTGGTGGGTCAGTATCGATAGCAAATGACGCTAACAATAGAATCACCACTGCTGGCGGGGATGGCTCTATCAATGGGGAGGCTAACTTGACATTTGATGGTAGCACTCTAGTGATCTCTGCTGGGCTAGTATTAAAAAGGAGAGCAGTGACTGCTACTACAACTGCCTCGGCTACAGATTATTATCTTGCTATCAGAGCAGGCGGGGATATCGATGTTAGACTACCCGATGCCTCTGATTTAACCGAAGGGCAAACCTTTGTATTGAAGGATGAGCTTGGTACGTCACAGGCGCACAATGTCGCTATTTCCGCATCAGGGGCTCAAACGATTGATGGAAAGAATTTTATTCTTTTGAACTCTCCTTTTGCTGCTATCCACCTATATACAAATGGTAGCAATGGTTATTTTATTTACTAACCAAAATAGGTTCCGATATAACAACACATTATAGGTTAACATGGTTGCATGAACTGATTAGCGTACCCAAACAACGCTGACAAAATTAGTTTATAAAAGTGTTTTTAGATAATAAGTTTTTCTCATATTTAGGAGGAAAATAAATATGGCTTATAAATTTCAATCAGGCTTAGCCCGTCTTGGCGGTACAGTATCGCTAGACAGTCGATTAGAAGTTTCAGGTGCTCTCGATTTAACAGATCAATCAATTGCGGTTGCTGATCTAGATCTCGGCGGTGCAACAAGTTACAACCTGGCAGGCGGCAGTGATGGCGCTCTTTCTCACACAGATGAACTTGTCATCATGGATGATAGTGATTCTGATAACGGTAAAGTTATGACATTAGCCCAAATGGCGACTTATATGTCAGGTTCTGATCCATCATTCTTGCAGGTCAACCAAGCAACCCAGGCTGCTTCTGGTTCATTCAGAGTTGTTGGTCACAGCATCTCTGGTAGTTCTGCTCTAGAAGTTGTTGGAGCAAGTTTCTTACAAGGTGCTGTCACTTTGTCGGGCGCACTCGGTGGTGGTACAACCATCTCTGGTTCTGGGGTTATTTCTGGCCTTAGTCTAGATGTTGAGAAGGGTGCTGACCTTAACGCAGGTGGTATTACCAACGCTGGTGCAATCGCAGGTGCAACAACCATTGATGCTTCTGGCGACTTGACAGTTGGTACTATTACAAATGCCGAGTTCACCGTTGATGCAGATGGTAACACTGACATTGACGGCACTCTCAACGTTGAGGGCGTACCAACCTTCCAGGCTGGTGCGGTCTTTTCTGGTGGCATCACAACCGCTGGTGCCATTGCTGGTGCTTCAACTATTTCTGGTTCAGGAGCCATTTCTGGTCATGCTCTAGATATTGAAACAACTGCAAATGTTGCAGGTGTTCTAACTGCTGGCGGTCTTACCGTTGGTAGTGCTGTCATGAGCGAAGCTGACTTAGAAAAGTTGGATGATATCACTAATGGTACTGTTGCAGCCTCCAAGGCTGTCGTCGTAGACGCTAACAAGGACTTCTCTGGCTTCCGCAATATGAGCGGCAGCGGTGAACTTCAGCTAGTTGGTGCAGCTACTATTCAAGGCAACATTACCACATCTGGTAGCCTTGTTATTGGTGCTGCTTCGATGAGCGAAGCTGACCTTGAGCAGATTGATGGACTTACTGCTGGTACAGCCGTTGCTTCTAAGGCTCTTGTCGTAGATAGCAACAAAGACATTGGCACACTGCGCCATGTCACATCAAATGGTACCGTTACTGGTGCTAGTGCTTCGTTCGGTGCTGGTGGTTTTACTACCCTCGCCGCTTCAGGCGTCGCTACAGTAGGCGGTCTTACCGTTGGTAGTGCTGTCATGAGCGAAGCTGACCTTGAGAAGTTGGATGGTATTACAAACGGTACTGGTGCAGCAGCTAAGGCTCTTGTACTTGATGCCAGCAGAAATATTGCCAACATCAACAATCTATCGATTACAGGTGATCTAGAGGTTCAAGGTACAATTAATAAAGTTACAACCAACACAAGTGAGTTGGAAATCGAAGACAAAAGGATCTTGGTCGGTAGTGGGTCGAACGCTGCTAACCTTGATGGTGGTGGTGTCTTCTTTGGTGGCGGTATTGCTGGCGATGCCCCAACCGCCCCACATATTGCTGATATCTCATTCAATGATGCAGCCGAGGATGAATTGATTTTCAACTTCTCTGGTAGTGAGGCAATGAAGATTGACGCTGGTGGTGATCTTGCCACTCAGGGTACTGTTACTGCTGTCGGTTCTTTCATTATTGGCTCTGCTGATATGAGTGAAGCTGACCTTGAGAAACTTGACGGCATCACCAATGGTACTGTTGCAGCCGCCAAGGCTATCGTTGTAGATGGCAATAAGGACTTCTCTGGCTTCCGTAATATGAGCGGTAGCGGTGAGCTTCAATTAGTCGGCGCAGCTACTATTCAAGGCAACATTACCACATCTGGTAGCCTTGTTATCGGTGGTGCTTCGATGAGCGAAACTGACCTTGAGAAGCTTGATGGCATTACTAATGGCACTGTTGCAGCCGCCAAGGCTGTCGTTGTAGATGCTGATAAGGATGCCTCGGGCTTCCGTAATGTTACTGGTACTGGGGCAATTACCGCTGGTACAAGCTTTATCATTGGTAGTGCTGATATGAACGAAGCTGATCTTGAGAAGCTTGATGGTATCACTGCTGGTACGGCCGCTGCTGGTAAAGCAATGGTCCTAGATGCTTTGGGTGATATTGCAGGTGGTCGTAACCTCAACATCACAGGTATGCTTTTGGCACAAACGATGGTGTCGGGTGCAGCACTTAATATAAACGATAGTGCCTTTACAGTTGACGATGACGGCGCTATTGCAGTTGCAACTAACAAGTTTACCGTTAGTGCAGCAGGCGCTGTTGGTGCAGCAGGTAATATTACAACCCAAGCCGCACTCCAAGTTGGTTCAACCGCTACCATTAGTGAGCTTCTTACGGCTGGTACAGTCCAATCGACTGGTTCATTCCAGTTAGGTTACAGCACACAGGCGTATGTACAACATGGTGCTGGTACAGCCAACAACAACGACCAGGCGGGCGTGTTAGCTCTCGTCTCAGCTTCTGCTGATGGTTATGGTGCTGAGTTTTTCACTGGACCATTGTTGGGTGAAGGTGCTGTTTTCTCTGGTACTATACCAGCGAGTGGCTACCCAAGCTTCATCAGTGTTATCATGACAGGTTCGGAAGCTGTTTATCTCAAACTGCCTGACGGTAATTTGGGTGCAGGCGACGCTGGCAAGGTGTTGACCATTAAGAAGCAAAGTCTCCACGAAGGACCATTGGTCCTCACTGGTAGTGGCGGAGTTGCGGGACTATTCGACGGAACGTTGCAGGCACTAACAATGTCATCACCGATGGCTGCTGTCAACTTGGTGTGGAATGGTAGTGGGTATAACCTCTACTAGTATCCAGTAAAAAGTTTTATAAAGTTTGCTACCTCAAAGGGGACACTTCGGTGTCCCCTTTGTTTTATATAAAACTACTTATAAAGCAGAGGGTTTCATTATGGGATATAAATTTAGTGTAGGTAAAGGCGAACAAGGGGATATTACTTATACTTCGGACCTTGACCAAGACACAAAAATAGACTTTGAAGAAGACGTAATAAAATTAGTTGCTAATGGTACAGAATATGTGACTGTCACCACTGGTAGTACTAATATTGAATTAGCTGGTGATGTTAGTATTGATGGTGCTGTTGTTTTCAACGAATCAAGCGCAGATAAAGACTTCCGAGTAGAAACTAATAATGCCGAAAATATGTTTTTTATTGACGGTGCTAATAATCGTATTGGTGTTGGTACTAACCAGCCGCTTTTTTCCCTTGATGTCCAAGAGCGAACAGGTGTTGAGGCATGTATTCGCCTAAAAGGTTCTGCTGATGTTGGAATCAGATTAGCCGCCGACAGTGATAACTCAGGAGAGAATGATAACCCATATATAGACTGGTATCAGGACGGGCAGAACTCCAATTCTAGAGCAAATCGCCTGGCTAGTATTGCTATGGAGGGCGACGCAAATGCTTCATTTACCGATTCTCTTGCAAACGCTTTCTTTCTTAATGCTCACTGTCCTAACGCTGCTGGTGCCCGCCCATTTCAAATAGCAACTGATCAAACCAATGGCACTAATAAAGCCCGCATCACTATCGAGGGTAGTAATGGTTATGTTGGTGTTCATACAAATAGTCCATCAACCGAGATGGAAGTTATAGGAACAACCAAGTCAGACTTTTTTGCAACCGATGTAACAACACAGGATCTTGGCAGTGGAACCAGTAGCACCCTTTCTACAACTTCAGGTCTTGTACTGTTAGATGCAGATTCCATCAACGGTATTGATATGGGTATTGGAACAGAGGTTCATACTTTAGCTTTCCCGACACCTAGTGTTTCTGGCCAAAGACTTACAATCATCGCAAAGAATGCTAATACAAACAACACCATGATTCTACCATCAGGATTGATCAGTGGATCTTTTTCTCAATTACATGATTCTAGTGGCATATCCGTTCTTTCATTTGTCTGGGTTACTGAGAGTGGACATGCCGCCTGGTATCAAACGGATCAGGTATAGTGAGGAACTAATATGTCAGATTCTATAATAGAACAGTTGATAAACAGTGGTAAGCTACCAAGATCAGTTGGGATGCAGGATGGTAGTGGTACTATCACTCGACTAGCAGACATAAGAGAAGAATATGATGTTGGTGTATGTGGTCCAATACCCATGAGAGTCACAGCCCATGGGGTTGGTGGACTAAAACAACCACCACGTAGTGCAGCTTACAAAATACAAGAGGGTGGTACTGTGAATGTAGGCTCCAATGAGACAAGGGAAAACACAATCAGAAGATTCACTGGTGGTCCTGCTCCAATGGCAAGCTCAAAACTCCTGCATCTTGTAGCTGAAGATCTTAGTGCAGATATCGCAGACGATTCCCCTATTACAATTACTTGGAATGATAGCAGTGATAGTAGTGCGAATGTTGCAGCACCTGATGCTGATGCTAGGGCTAACTATAAGAAAAATATTTTGAATGGGTTTTCAACAATTGAATTTGATGATGAGCGAGCTTACTTTGAAATGGATGCACCACCAAGTGCATTACAAACACTAAAAAACAAATCATTATATATTGTATTACAGTACGGGACTTCTGCCATGTCTGGCGATGATGACGTTAATGATTTCGGTGATGTAGATCCTCATAGTGTAGCGGTATCAGCTAGCTCGACTGCTAACAATATTATTGCAGATCGATTCTGTGCATACGCTATCAATGTTGATAGTAATGTTTCGTTCTTTCGAGCAACATCAAATAATTTAAATGCTTTCACTTCTAATCTGGTTTCTGGTGATGATGACCAAGGCGATGATTTTGCTATTATCCCTGTTAGTGATGGTGATTTTGTCACCAGTCCTCAAGTTGCTGAAATCATTATTTATAACTCAGTGCACAACTCTAGTCAAAATGGTGACGTATTAAAATACCTGTTTTGTAAATACGCACTTTTGACAACTGCCGAGGTGTAGACTACCTAACATATTATCTGGAGACTATTTAATAACGACTATGGCTAAAAAGAAACACCAAATTATATTCAACCACCCACCCCCATTCCCTTTTGAAGGGGAAGCGGAAATCAAAGGCAACGTAAAGGCCGAAAGCGCAACTATAAAAGATGTTAAATCTTTTTCTGTATCGGCAGAGTCTTTAAGCGGTGGCACTGTCGTGGGCGAAGAAAGAATAACTTCTAAACAAATTTCTATTTGTAATGATACGGGCTATATTGACCCGCATTCTAAACTTCATGTTGACGGTTGTATTTCAATATCTTCTATAGCTACTGCCCCAACAGGTAGATCACACAGTCATGGGTATTTATTCAATCACAATGGGCACCTACATTATAAAAGATTAGATGATGTAGTTGTTAAGATATCAGACTGTATCACTATCCTATCTTCAGACGGTAAAGGCGCTAGCTTATCTACAGAAGACGGCAAACGTTTAAAAACTCTAACTGCAAAAGATGGAATAAACCTGTCAGAGGACGGGAATAATATACAATTATCCTTAGCTAATCAAATAGACTCAGCAGCAAATTTAGGATCATCGGGCGAAGGTATATTTACCGCAGTAAATGGTCGAACAGCTTTGTTTAAAAAGATCGTTGGGGGAGAGAACATCGAACTAGCATCAACTGGTAAGAATGTTACTATCTCTTATTTGGGTCGAGGGTTTATTCAACTAGTTTCCAACAGAACCACCAGAGAAAAGAAACAATATTCTGATGTTGCTTGGAGTGTTCAAGGCGGTTATAGTAATGCACATGTTGATATTTCCCCCGTTGCCAGACCAGCATATATGGGTATCAACTTACAGATAGCTAATTTGAGAGAAGGTCAAGAATATACCCTTTATGTAACTAATAAAGGTAAGAAAGTTTGTAGACCTTTTGATGAGATGGTGGTATACTATAGCTATGGTAATAAGATATCCGATAAGAAAGCAACCAAGATGACAAATACAAGCAGCCCAGATCTGAACTCAGGTGAAACAGCGGTTGTAAAAATGATTTCCACTATTGAAAATGATACGGCGTGGTCGTTCTATATCGATAGTATTAACAAGATTTCGTAAGGAGAAATAAGATGGGTAGTTTTGTAAAATGGCAAGCAAGATTGGTCGAAGCTATAAAGACGGGTGATCAAGAGGTAATTGATTATTGCCAAAAGATTTTCCCTAAAGATATAGAAGGAAAACCAGGGGCCTTGTATCAAGAATCCGTAATTAAAGCAAAGCAGGAACTTGAAAACAAAAAGCCAAAAAACACTAGTAAAACGGTTAGAAAAACATCGAATACCAAAACCAGGAGAAAGAAAAAAGATGACAACTCTGAATCAGGTAACTAAAAGTTTCTTGCTAAATGAAGACTTTAGTACAAATAGTTATTCCTACTCATTGCAAGCGATAGAGGATAATCTGAAATCAATACGTGCTTCTTCTAAAAAAGATCGTAATCGAATATCATTAGCTTTGGAGCAAACTAGGAAAATGAAAACTCATCTCCGCAAGATGGAAGAGAAAATTTCTCATTTAGAAGAGCAGCTTCAGACTTTAAACGAGCAATCAGAGGATAAGTAATGGGAGGCGTAGGGGGACACCTAAATCATCTTTATGATGATAGAAGCATGACCTTTGACAAGATGATGGAAGTCATCGATGCTGCTAGTCGTGGTGAACTGACGGCAGAGGAAAAAGTTGATGGTCAAAACCTATTCATTTCTTGGTCTGAAGAAAGACAGATCCCTTTAGCCGCTAGAAATAAGGGCAATCTTAAACAAGGTGGAATGAACGCTGGTGAGTTAGCTGCAAAGTTTGCAGGGCGAGGAGCCATCGAGACAGTTTATAACGAAGCTTTCAAAACCTATACTGAAGCCGTCAAGAGTATAAGCCCAGAGGACCGAGTGAAAATATTTGGTCAAGATGCAACCAAGTGGTACAATGTAGAGGTTATGTCCCCAGAGAATCCTAATGTTATTTTATATGATGAGAAGATTTTAAAAATACATTCTGACGGGCACAAAGTATTAGACGATAATAAAGCGCCTCAAAACTATGACGCTGAAAGTGATGGGTCATTACAAGTACTAGATAAAAACCTAAAGAATATGCAGCAGGCTGCAAAAGGTGAACAGTTTAAGATTGCCAGAAGAGCCACACAAAAGTTGCAGGCCCTTTCAGATGATAAGGCAGCTAAGAGAGCAAAACTTGAAATAAGTAATGCCATTTCGGCAGTCGGGCTAAGTGGTAATAATACAGTAGAAGATTATTTAGTGAAGAGACTTAATAACATCTTAAAAGACCAGGCGGACGAATTACCAGAGGAAAAGATTCCTGATTTAGTTTCTAGGTTGTTGAGATTAAAAGGTTTCCCTAAATTAAACATGATCAAAAAAGGCTTGACCAACGAACAGAAGCAATTAGTGAGTCAATTAACTGACACTGTGGTTGAAAAGAAACTTATGACAGACGCCATCCAACCAATCGAGATGGCTAATCATGAATTTGCAGTAGAATTACTTAAGACTGTGCAGAGTATTTTTATCCTCAACCCCCAAGAAGAGGTAGCCAGACTTAGGAAAGAATTGTCTAGAACAGTAACCGAGCTAGAAGCCATGGCTACAGATGGTAATATATCTGCTGAAGAAATGGACATAGTTAGGAATTACCTCAAAAAGATTGGTGGATTAGATCGAGTCACCACCAGTGCAGAAGGTGTTGTCTTTATTGTGGATGGCATGTCCTATAAATTTACTGGTAACTTTGCACCTATCAATCAGGTATTAGGTATCTTAAAATACGGTAGAATAAAAACGAACGTAGCAAAAGAAAATATCCTTAGAAGATTCGACAACATTATAAATGAAGTAATCAAAACTGTTAATGAAGTCAATCCCAATGGCAAAAGAGTAGCATTAGTGCCAGGAGCTTTCAAGCCGCCACATGCTGGTCATTATCTTGGTGCTAAAACATTAGCTGACATGGAAGATGTTGATGAGGTTCGTGTTTTGATCTCTCCCGACGATCGAGAGGGAATATCAGTTGAACAGTCTAAAAAGATATGGAGCTTATATATTGATAATGACTCAGATAAGTCTGCACAAAAGATAAACCTAACTGTTAGTAGTAAATCCCCTGTTCGGCATGTATATGATTTGATTGCTGATAAAGAAGCTTTCCAAGCTGGTGATACAATAGTGCTCAGTCAGGGCGAAAAGGAAAGTGGTGCTGCTGCCGAGGCTATGGCCTCATGGGCAGAGCGTAACAATCCTGGTGTTAATGTTGAATACGTTAAAACTAAAATGGCTACCAGTGGTATTACAGGGACACAAATGAGAGGATTAGTCATTGCCAATAAAGAGAAGGAATTCAAAAAGCATTTACCTGATTTCATCAAGAAAAGTGATGATCTAGCAGATCAAGCTTGGAGTATTGCTACAGGCGTTAATGAACTTAAAGTAATTGACGATGTAATCGATGAAATGACAAGTGGTACTGCTGTTATGGGTTATGGGGCTCCCTTGGGCATATATACTAGCAGCAGTAAATCAAAAAGAAAAAAGAAAAAGCCCACTAAAGTAAAACGGAGATAATTACAACATGGCATACGTTGATAGAAACAAACTAATTGGTGAGCAAATTTTGCGTAAACATATTCGCAACAAGCTTATGGAGCGTAAAAGTAAACTTCTGGAACAGGAGAATAAATTTCGTTCGCTGGTAAGTAGGGTGCTAACAGAGGTGGAAACTGATGAGACTTCAACCAGATCTACTGGTATTAATGTACTGGCTGATTTGTTAAAAAGAATTGTTCCTGTCTTAGAGGATGCATATATGATGTTGACTACTAGCAAAGAACAAAGAGACTCTTTCCGTAACCACATTGTTGCAGCTTCTAAAAATGCACTGATACCCGTTGATGCTAATAAGGAAGGTGCGAATGAAAACCTTACTTATGATTTAATCGACCTGCTAGCAGAAAAGGTGCAAGTCTCTTTAGAAGACGAAGAGGGTGAAGCTGAGGAAGTATCTGGTGATTTTATTGATATCGAACCAGCAGAGGAAGACGTCCTCGATGACTTTGGTATCTCAGGTGAGGATGCAACAGGTAGAAACTTTGCACAGAAAACATTCGATCGAGTTGAAGCACAAATTGTAGATCACTACGAAATGTTAGCTGATGATGAAGATAAGAGTGTATTTAGAGAGTACCTCTTAACTAACCTCATGTTATATTTTGATAAGTTTGAGGATGCTCTTGCTGTTGACCCAGGGGAAGAGACAACCCCAGAATATGAACAAGAGAAAGCCGATGCCGATGCCGAAACAGACCCAGTTGGTGATGAGGAAGAGCCCGAAGCAGAGGATGAAGAAGTGGACGAAGAGCCACCTCCAGCGTAAAATAAATTTAACACTTTCTTACCGTCAGGTATAATCAGCCTACTTAGCCTTTAAACTTATAAAAAAAGCTTATTGCCTTTACAATATTTAATTTTAAGTATATACTGTTAACATGATGGGGGTAAACGGTATCGATTGATGGGGAAGTAGAAAAGGTGCAAGGGTGAGGGAAGCGTGGCTCACTAAAAACGCTTAAACTTTTAATCGCAAACGACGATTTTCAACTAGCACAAGCAGCTTAATAACCTGACTTGACTTGAGGCGACGGCAGCCAAGAAACAGAAAGCCGTATTTTTGTCTCCTAAGTGCGTTTGATTATCTCAGCCATAATAAGATGATCTAGTCAAGTGGTCTGTCCGACGATAAAAACAGTTCTAACCTTGTGAATGACCTTTCTGTGGAATTAGACAAGACGGGAGTTCGATTCTCCCTACCTCCACCAGCCGCCTTCGGGCGGCTTTTGTTTTTGTATCACTACTTATAACGAGAAGAGGTTTATATGAAAACTGTAGTTATTGATACTAATGTATATCTTACCGATGTAAGGGCCTTGTATTCATTTGGTGAACACAATATTGCAATCCCAACAATAGTCCTGGATGAGATAGATAAGCACAAACACAGACAAGACAATGCTGGACTTAACGCTAGGACTATGAACAGGATATTAGACTCGCTCCGAGCTAAGGGTAGTCTGTTTGTAGGAGTACAGATAGGTGATAATTTAGGCAAGGTGTTTGCTGCACAGTATGACCCCAGATATATGCCAGTTGGAATGAACCCTGAAGATTCAGATAATAAGATAATTTGTACAGCCCTCAGACTAAAGATGGAGGGGCGTGAAGTAGTGGTAGTGTCTCGTGACGTCAATATGCGTGTTAAATGTGATGCGTTTGGTGTTACTGCATACGATTACCAGCCCGCTCAAGTGGTGGAATCAGTTGACAGATTATACAATGGCAAGGTAAAAATAGAAGTATCACCAGAAACTATTGATAAATTTTATCAACAGGGTGAAGTAGAGACACCTGAAGGGTATAAATTATATCCTAACCAATTTGTTATTCTTAAGGCTCATGATGATGAAAGTAAATCAGCAATTGCAAGATACATGGACGAACATACTCCCCTGCAAAAGATTACTACCTATAAGAGAATTTGGGGGATGTCTCCAAGAAATACCGAACAAAAGTTTGCAATGGACTTGCTATTTGATAGAAACGTTGATATAATATCCTTGACAGGAAAAGCAGGTACTGGTAAAACGCTTATAGCTGCTGCATGTGGATTAGAGCAAGTGCTCAATAGTACGGCGGCTAATGGTGGTTATGACCGACTGATCGTTACTAGGCCTGTACAGCCTATGGGTAGAGATATCGGTTTCCTCCCAGGAACGTTAGAAGAAAAGATGATGCCATGGATTGCCCCACTGAAAGATAATCTAGAATACTTATTTGGTAATCGGATGGCTCTAGAGGAGCAGATGGAACAAGGAACAGTAGAAATTGAAGCAATGACATATATCCGTGGTCGATCTATCGCCAACGCTTTTATAATAGTAGATGAAGCACAAAATTTAACATCTCACGAATTAAAGACTATAATAACAAGAGTTGGGGATGGTACTAAATTAGTATTGACAGGGGATGTTGAGCAAATAGATAATTCCTACGTCGATTCAGTATCTAACGGACTAACACATGCAGTAGAAAAGTTTAAGGACTATAATATTGCGGGGCATGTTACTTTGAAAAAGGGAGAAAGAAGCAGGCTAGCAGGTATAGCTGCGGAAATATTATAATGAGCACAGAGCAATACATAAAGAGAACATCAAAAGTAATTCAAGAGAATATGTCTATCAATCAGGTTGATATAGATATCGATTCTAGTATCCCCGATAACGTCAATGTATCAAAGGTGTTGACTACCTTTCGTGGCTCCTTGCCTAGAGGTTACTTCAAGAAGCTAAATGGTATCAAAGTAATCGACCTAGAAGAATTTGACCAGAGAAACATTAGTGCAAAATATTCAGCCGACGATAAGACTTTGTACATCAGCGCCGAACGACAGGATAGTAATTCTGATATGCTTGATGATTTAATGCATGAGATGGGTCACCATGCAGAAACCCTTTACGGCGATTTTATCTACGGAGACAATGCAATCAAAGATGAATTTCTTATGAAAAGAATGCAACTTCGGTTTGAATTAGGTTCTGATGGATATGATTATACACAATTCGATTTTAAGAACACAGAGTTCGATCCAGAGCTTGATGTATATTTGTATAAGCGTGTAGGTAAAGAAAAACTTAAAATGATGACCGCTGGAATATTTGTCCGACCATATCAATCTCTCTCGATACGAGAATATTTCGCCGTAGGGTTTGAACAATATTATTTAGGCAATCATAAAACTTTACATCGTGACTGTCCTGTGTTATATAAAAGAGTGGAAGAATTAGACCTTAAGGTCAAAAAAGAAAGCAGATAAGTGAAAAAACATATTTCTTATTCTGAGTGGAAGGACTGGTCCATCTGTCCTTATTATCATAAGCTAGTTCATATCGATAAGCTTCAAGGCTTTGAGGGCAACATATATACTGCCTTTGGTAAAGCTCTGCATGAAACAATCGAGGTTGACCTAACGAATGAGCAGGTAGGTGACACTGGAATCATGGTAGAGAACTTTCAGAAGTTCCTAAAGAAGGAAGTGAAGAACTTACCAAAAGAAGAGAAGAAGAGAATCTTATCTGATTTTGATATTAAAGAGTGGCTTGGGCAAGGCACAGAAATAATTCAAGAAGTATATGGTGCACTGGTTGATCGCTTTGGCGACTATGGCACTGGGTGGGAAGTCCTGGCCGCAGAAGAAAAACTTTACGAAGATATTGAATACTTCGACACAAAAAAGAAGTTCAAAGGATTCATTGACTTGGTGGTATACAGTAAATTTGACAGCAAAATATATCTGATTGACTGGAAGACAACATCGTGGGGATGGAACAGTAAGAAAAAATCTGACTCCACATTAGCATATCAGTTAGCGTTCTACAAGTATTTCTATTCGGAGAAGTACGATGTTGACATGAAAGATGTGGAAACATATTTTGTATTACTCAAGAGAACTGCTAAGGTTGGAAAGAAGGTTGAGTTTGTCAGAGTTACTAGCGGACCCAGAAGAATAGAAAATGCACTTAACGCTCTCAAGAAAGCGGTCTATAATATAGATCGAGGAAATTACATCAAAAATAAACTCAGTTGTAAAAACTGTCCCAAAAGATTTGGAACCTGTACGTTTTATAATACTGAGTACTGCCCGTAGGAGGATTACAGGTTGACAGAAAAAAAACTGAAAATACTAACACTAAGTGACCACCCACTTTTACCTTCGGGTGTTGGTTCACAAACAAGATATATTATAGAAGCTCTTTTGAAATCAGGGAAGTTTCAAGTTATATCCCTTGGTGGTGCGGTAAAGCATAACGATTATAATCCTATGAAAACAGAAGAATATCAGGATGATTGGATTATTATTCCAGTTGATGGGTACGGGACACCACAACAAATTAGAAGTATACTTCATAACGAAAAGCCTGATATTTTATACTTTATGACTGATCCTAGATTTTACCAATGGCTATGGGAGATGGAAGACGAGATTAGACCATTGATTCCAATGGTGTATTATCATGTGTGGGACAACACACCGTACCCAACTTTCAATAAAAAGTGGTATGAATCAAATGACAAAGTTGTAACTATCTCAAAAGTTACTAGTGATATTGTACAGAATGTTGCCCCTACAGTTGATGAGGAATATGTTCCTCATGCAGTAGATAAGAATATCTTTCACAAGCTCCCGCCAGAGCGCAAAGCAGCGTTAGAGGCACAAAACCCTGATTCTAAAGATAAGTTCATAGCCGCCTGGGTTAATAGAAATGCTAGAAGAAAGCAGAGTGGAACTTTATTATTTTGGTGGAAAGAATTTTGCGATCGAGTTGGTCACGAGAATGCAACATTAATTATGCATACAGATATTAGAGACCATCACGGCCAGCCACTTGATGTATTAGCGGGTCACTTGGGATTAGATAAAGGTCAAGTCATGTTTTCTACACAAAAAGTCGCACCAGAACAGCTAGCTGGTATCTACAATTTAGCAGATGTCGTGGTCAATATTTCAGACGCAGAGGGTTTTGGGCTAGGAACACTAGAAGCTCTAGCATGTGAAACACCAATAATTGTCAATATGACAGGTGGTCTCCAAGAGCAAGTAACCGATGGCAAAGAATGGTTTGGTGTCGGCATTGAACCAGCATCTAAAGCGATTATTGGATCTCCTCAAGTACCCTGGATATATGAGGATAGAATGAATAAGGACGATTTTCTAAATGCTATGGAGAAGTTATATAACATGACACCTGCCGAAAGGCAAGAGTTAGGTAAAAAGGGAGCAGCCCACGTCGATAAGAATTATAATTTCAAAAACTTTCAAGACCGTTGGGTTAACCTCATGTTAGAGATTCATGAAAAATACGGATCGTGGGATAGTAGAAAAAATTATGATTGTTGGGAGATTATAGATTTATGAAAAAGATACTTGTTAGAGCGCCGCTACTCACAAGAAGCGGGTATGGTGAGCACGCCAGATTGATAGTGGATGCCTTATCTAGTAGACCAGAACTGTTTGATCTATATGTAGAGCCAATCGATTGGGGCAATACACCATGGATAACAGATTTTGATCATAGGAGGAAATTTTATGATTTCTTGACCAAGAAGAGAGCTAATTATCAAGGACCCTACGATTTATCTGTACAAGTCACAATACCACCAGAGTTTAAAAAATATGCCCCTTTCAATATTGGTGTCACCGCTGGTATCGAAACAGATCGTGTATCCCCAAACTGGATAAATCATGCTAATGATATGGATATGGTAATCGTTACTTCCAAGCACGCACATACTGGGTTTATGAGAAATGATGTAAAGGTTAAAATGCCAAATGGTCAAGTTCATGAATTGAAATATAATGTAAACACTAAGGTGATTAATTACCCAGTAAAATATACAGAACCAGAAGATCTTTCTGAAAGGGTAAAATTACCCTGTGACTATAACTTTCTAACAGTTGCTCAGTGGGGTCCTAGAAAAAACTTACCTAACCTAATCAAGTGGTTTGTTGAGGAATTCCACAATGAGCAGATTGGATTAGTGGTGAAGGCTAATAGAGCAAAGAATTGTCTTGCTGATAGAATGGTGTGCACAGATATGCTTAGGCAGATTCTGAATAATTACCCAGATAAAAAATGTAAGGTTCATTTGGTGCATGGTGGTATGACAGAAGAGGAGGTACATGGTTTATACACTCATCCCAAGATCATGTCTTATGTCACTACAACACATGGAGAGGGGTATGGGCTTCCTATCTTTGAAGCGGCGTATAACGGTATGCCTATTGCCGCTCCTGGCTGGTCAGGTCATATGGATTTTCTTTGTATCTCCAAGGAAGGTAAAAAGAACAGACAAACTATGTTTGAGAAAATCGGTTACGATGTTGCACCAATTCAAGAAGGAGCATACTGGGAAGGTGTTCTAGAAAAGGATAGTCAATGGTGTTATGCGAAAGAACATAAGGCCAAATCTGCCATGAGAAAACTCTATAAAGATTACAAGGCAAAAAAGAACACCGCAGAAAAACTAAAAGAAAGTCTACTTGAGACACATTCAGAAGACAACATTTATAAACAGATCATTGATGCTGTAATGGAAGTGGCTCCTGATAATGATGGGGCTTGGCAATCAGAAGTAGAAGAGGTAGCTACACTGTAATGGATATTTTATTTATCGCAGATGTATTTGCAGATGAAATCCCAGGTGGTGGCGAGCTTGTTAACGACTTGATCATAGGTGGTCTTAGGGAAAATGGACACCACGTAATCACAGTTAGATCTCAAGACTTAGACACACAGGAACTGATACACTATGCGTGTAATGGTTTTCATCTAATACTCGGGAATCACCTGGGGATGACGCTAGAGCAAAAGAATATCCTAAGAGATCTCAGTAACCAGCAGCCAGGTTTTAAATACCTTATTTATGAACACGATCACAAGTATTTAAATACCAGAGACCCATCTGTGTATAAGGATTTTACCGCACCAGATATGGACCATATAAACGGTGCAGGGTTATATGCTGCTGCTCACGCTGTCCTTTGTCAGAGCAAGATTCATAAAGATGTGTTTTTGAGGAATCTATCAGTAGCAAGAGCCATCAACTTAAGTTGTTCGGTTTGGGACGATAACTTTATAGAGACAGCAGAAAACCTCGACATCAAAAAAACAAAATCCACAGCAATTTTGAAATCCGATAATCCAACCAAAAATCAAGTAAAGGCAGAACTGTATTGTAGGAACAACAATATTCAGTATGATTTAGTATCCGCAGAGAATCCGTCCGAGCTACTAAAAGTATTATCAGAGTATGAACAATTTGTATTTTTCCCAAAAGTTTTAGAGACCTTTTGCAGGGTAATTGTGGAAGCTAAGTTGGCAGGGTGTAAAATTATTACAAACCCCAAACTCTTGGGTGTAGCTAGTGAAGAGTGGTTTACTAACGGTACAAGAGAACAAATATTAGAACAGATCAAAGGATCAAAAGAAAGAACAGTAAAAAGAGTAGAGGACCTGCTTTTAGAAAATACTTTGCCCGTGGGGCTGAGTAAAGACAAAGCACCAGAAACAACGGTTATACTTAACTCGTACAGAAGACCTTATAATCTAGAGAAACAGATTGAAGCCATAAGAGGACAGAGTTTTCCTCCAAAGGAAATATGGTTGTGGATTAACGACCATGAGGACAACAGAAGCTTCGATCACAGCAAATTAGATGTAGATAAAATATTTCACAACAACCATAACTGGAAGTTTTATGGTCGTTTTGCTGCGGCTTTGTTAGCAGATACAAGATATATTGCTATATTTGATGATGATACAATACCAGGGTCTAAATGGTTAGAGAACTGCTACAATTCAATGGCGGTCAGACCAGCGATCATGGGAAGTGCGGGAGTGGTGCTGAATAATCCACTGCATTATGTAGACCATACCCGTGTCGGCTGGCCTAGTCAAAATGAGAATTTTGAACGAGTAGATTTAGTTGGACACGCATGGTTCTTCCAGCGAGATTGGTTGCAATACCTTTGGAGAGAAAAGCCCCATACGTGGGATAATGGGGAAGATATCCAGTTTTCTTATTTAGCACAAAAGTATGGAGATATCAATACATTTTGCCCGCCTCATCCCCCTGATAAGCCTGAAATGCATGGATCGATTTTAGGTAATGAACTTGGAATCGATGACAAGGCTACTTCAACAGACACCTCGATATCTCATGAGCGGTTTTTTGCGGAAAGAGATAGTTGTATACAAAATGCAATTAAAGGCGGCTGGCAAACGGTTAGGAACCTTAAATGAAGGATTTTAAAAAAGAGTTTGACAAATTCAAACAAATGATACAAGATGGGGACAACTTCGCATTTGCAAGGTTCTCTGACGGTGAAATGTTTATTATGCAAAACCAAACGGTTGTTTTAGCACCAGGGTATTTTGTAACTGGTGAAAGAATTGGTCATAACATATACACCAAAGAAGAACAAAAAGAATTCTTACCAAACAAGCATCAGTTCCATAGAGAGAAGCTAATAGAAAGTTTTCAGTATAAAGCGGATAACTATTACAAAGGCATATGCACTAAAACGGATGTTGGGGAAGAAAACTTTAAGTGGCAGATGGATCTGCACGGAGAAGGGTTTGAGGATAATCTGACATTTGCGAATGTATTTATAAATTCTAACTACCCGAGATATGTTGAAGAGATTGTACCTCTATTCAAGGATAGGGATATTATTTATGTTGTCAACAAGATGGCAGATCTCTCTGGCTTGCCTTTCAAAGTAAAGAAGGAATTTCGCATAGGAAGCAACTGCATGGTTGACAATTATGATACTGTCGATCAAGTCAGAGAATACATCGAAAAGAACAACATCAAAGATCACATTGTTCTTTGTTCTGCGGCTAGCCTGAGTAATTTTGTAATACATCAGTGTTTCAAAGAGAATCAAAACAATACGTTCCTAGACACTGGGAGTGCATTGAATCCTTATCAGAATTTAGAAGGATGGCGTTTTACTAGAGGGTACCTGACTTCGTATTGGATGAAAAGTGATAGTCAATATGGGAGTCAAATTGATGAGTGGTAAAATAAAACTTGTTTGTTGCCAAACAGAACATTGGGAATTTATTCGTAACCTACGGAACCACCCTGATGTTAAACAAGGGTTCATACAACAAGAAGAAATCACCCCAGCAACACATAAAAAGTATATGAAACGACATTCTCGAAACTACTGGGTCTTATTAAAGGATGATACACCTGTTGGGTTTGCTGGTAGTATTGAGGGAGATATAAGAGTAGCTGTATTACCCGAGGAAAGTGGAAATGGTTATGGTAAAATGCTTATCAATCATGTAATGGAGCAAAAGCCATACTCATATGCTAAGGTTAAAATTGCAAATGATGCTAGCCTTAAGTTATTCGAGTCGTGCGGCTTTAAAAAGAAGTATTATATTATGGAAAAAGAAGATGAAACAAAACCCATATGAAGTAGTGAAAATGTTTGAGCAATCAGTAGTTGATTATACTGGTGCTCCTTATGCAGTATCTCTAGACTCTTGTACTAATGCACTGTTCCTTTGCTGTATGTATGAGGGAGTCAAAGGTAGAGAGGTCACTATCCCCAAACAAACATATCTTTCAGTGCCACAATCAATTATGCACGCTGGAGGGGAGGTTGTTTTTGAAGACCTGCGCTGGCAAGGGATTTATCAGTTGAAGCCATTTCCAATTTTTGACGCAGCTAAGAGATTTACCTCAGATATGTATAGGCCTGGTACGCACATGTGCTTATCATTTCACATCAAGAAACATCTAAAAATTAGCAAGGGCGGTATGATTCTCACGGACAGTAAAGATATGGCTGACTGGGCTAGGGAAGCTCGTTATGAGGGTCGTAGCGAAGGCGTAAGATACCAGGAAGATGATATCAAAATATTAGGGTGGAATATGTATATGACTCCACAACAAGCAGTACATGGACTAACTCTTATGCAAAACTTCCCAAGAATCAACCCAGATATTCCTGAGTCTCCTCCGTATAGGGATCTGACAGAATTCACATTATTCAAGGACTGTAAAGTAAAATGAAAATAGCACTATGTTTCCACGGATACTTTCTTAATAGTGGCGGAGATCAAGCTGCTTTTGCATCATGGGAATATCTAAGAAGAAAAATAATGAACGGTAATGATGTAGATGTATTTTTTCATTGCTGGGAGCAGGGTGATAAGGTTAAGGATATGATACAGCATATGTATGACCCTATCAAAATTGAGTACGAAGAACAAAGAGATTTCAAAGAAGAATTAAGTTCAATGGATCAGGCATGGTTTGACGAGGGATTTGACCGTAGCGGTACGATGTATAAAAGCAACTCAATATTTCAGACATATAGTTTTCTGTATTCCCGAAAAAGAGTTTTGGAGATAAAGGCAGATCATGAGAAAGAAAACAATTTCAAGTATGATGTAGTAATATTGGCTAGAACTGATATAGGAACCAGGGGCAAAGAGCACCCACAAACATATTATGTTACCAATATCAACTTTGATCCAACCTTAGATATGAATAGGGTATATGCTGCCTACTGGGACCAAATGAACCATGGTTATGCAGATCATTGGTTTTATTCCAATAGTGAGAATATGGATTTGGTTGGCACTGCATATGATAAAATATCAACCTATTATAAGCCAGGTAGTGATTATTATAAATCAGTTACAGAAGGTTGGTTTGATAGCAATACAAAAGATGAATTCAGTAATGAACAAATGAAACCACAAATTGAAAAAGCAAGTAATTTAATTACGTTTGATAAGTGGGGATGTATCGACAACCACAAATTCTACAAATGGTTCTTCAATGATGTTGGCTTATATGATAAGACCAGTTATCTTGACATAACGAGCGGCTAAAATGAAAAATACAGCGATTATCATGTACTCTCACAGCGATTATAGTGATGTCTGGCCTATCTTTTTTACACAAACAGACAAATATTTCCAAGACACAAAAAAATATGTCTTTGTAGATAAGCATGTTGATAATATTCCAAGTGGTTGGCAGACTATCCTATACAACGCTAACGACACATATGATCGTAGAGTAGAATCGTGCCTAGAACAAGTCGATGAAGAATATTGTATATTTCACCATGAAGATATGCCTTTGTACGAAGAACCAAGATATGACTTATTAGATTCGTTTAGAAGAATATTAGAAAACGAACCTGATGAGATAAGTTATATAAAACTAATCAAGGGAGGAATATATGCAGATGATCACAAACATGATCGGTTTGAACCACACAGGGATCTTTACAAGATAGAAAATAATCACCCAACCTACATGTTTGCAGTTCAGCCATCAATATGGAGGACGGAAGATTTATTAGCAGTGTATTCTGAAACAGATATAGATCATATTCATGAATTTGAGTCCATGGCTTCACAGGCTTGTAAACAACTTGACATTTTTGGCTTATACTGTTATCATGGTGAAAATAAACGAGGGCTTTATCATTGGGACTCAAGCGTATATCCATATATTGCAACTGCTATCGTTAAGGGTAAGTGGAATATGTCCGAGTACAAAGATGAATTAACTCCTTTGCTAGAAGAAAACAATATAAACGCTGAGGAGCGAGGAACTGCATGATAAAATTAGTGATACTTGATATAGACGGTGTTATGACAGATGGTAGAAAATATTATAACACTGATGGTATGCCATTCGCCAAAACATATTGTGATAAAGATTTTACTGCAATCAAACGCTTACGAGGAGCAGGTGTAAACGTATGTTTCTTATCAGGAGATGATACTGTCAATCAGGCAATGGCTAAGAACCGTAATATTGATTTCTTTTATGCCCGTGGTAAAGACAAGAAAGACTTTATCCCAGAGTTCCAAGAAAAGTATAATACCACACCTGAGCATATGGCCTACATTGGCGATGACTTATTTGACAGCAGTATGCTAAAAGCAGTACGATACCCTTTCTGTCCAGCCGATGCGTGTAGGGAAGTAAAGAAAATCTGTGTACACGCAGTCGGTTATCACAATATCTTACAGAGCAACGGCGGCTGTAATGTTATTATGGAAATGGTTGAATTGATGCTAGAGCGTGGATTGGTTAGTGATTGTACGATACAGGACATAGAAGCGTTAGATAAGAATGAAAAATTTTGATTTCTGTATTGCTGGTAATCTCTTTGTAGATAAGATCCAAGTAGTCAGCAAGTTCAAGACTGGTGCATCAAATCTTAGTATCTCGACGAGAGATTCTCTTGGAGGCACTTACAATACAGCAAAAAACTTGTGTGATATTGATAATACTTCAGAAGTATTCTTATCAACTATTATTGGGCACGACGAACGAGGAGTATATGCTCTTGATGCCTTGAAACAAACAAGCCGTGATTATAAGAATTTTGATTATCATGCACATTATGACGGGGACAAAACAACAACCGCTCTAATAATCTGCGAGACAGAAGAGAAAAGAAGGAGTAGTATAGTAGATTGGGGTGCATGTAAGGACAGCGATAATTTCTTGCTCCCAAAAGCTAAGTGGTATCATTTTATGTATCTTGATACTGCTCATGGTATTACAGAAGAAATATTTAAAAATATTCCAAAAGGTAGTATAATATCGGCAGACTTTTGTTTATCGTCTCACACTGACGAAGAGAAGAAGAGAATCATGAAGATGATGAAGTATATTGATTACGCCATTCTATCCGAGGATAGTGCTAATAGTATAACAGACCAAACGCTAGAGGTTTATTCGGCCATGGAGTTAGGCGAGAGAGTAAAGAAAGCTGCAATTGTCCACTCGCCAAAAGGCAGCTTTGTAAGTTCAGAAGGACATGATTTCATATGTTCTAGCGATTATATTGACAATGTAAAACTGGATGTTCTAGGTGCAGGAGATGCGTTCGCAGCTAGTTTTATCCATAACACATATAAAAGCAGTGACAGTATAAAAGATAATGTAAAGCGGGCTCATAGGTTTGCTACAGATTATATTCAGGAGACTCGGTAATGGATATTTATACTTTGACATGGAAATATTTCACAGCGTTTGAAAGCAAGGACCTGACTGCTCTCGCAGATATTTATGATGATCAGGTAGTCCTTAAGGACTGGGACATTGAATGTAGCGGTGCTAAAAATGTATTGGCAGCAAATGAGTCTTTGTTTACATCGGTAGAAAATATCAAGGTAGATATTACCCGTTGTTCGGTTGATGCTATGTTACAGACAGCTACCGCAGAAATAGTAATTGATATTGATGGTGAAGAAATTCTTGTTGCGGATGTGATCACATTCAGCAAAGATGGTAAAATAAAAAATATTAGAGCCTATAAGGGGTAAAAATGACAAAGAAGTATAACGTATTGCTACCTGTTGCAGGTAGAGCACAAAGATTTTTAGATAAGGGATATACGATGCCTAAGCCACTAATCATGGCTAATACAAGGCACGTTATTGATTGGGCGATGGATGCGTTCAAGGCAGACGATTGCAATCTTATATTTGCTGTACGGTTAGATCATATACACAACTTTTCCATTGATCAGATATTAAAAGATAAGTTCGGAGAAGATGTAAAGATTGTTATTGTAGATCATATGACTGATGGCTCAGTATCTACATGCTTGCTAGCAAGAGAATATATTGATAATGATTTGCCGTTGTTTATTTATACACCTGATGTGTATTATG
>VMHT01140702.1_pt1 | contig 29219 bp, 41 predicted proteins | sample 4693611 | NCBI WGS metagenome assembly VMHT01 (sample SAMN12280063, study PRJNA550983) | marine metagenome | isolation source: seawater sampled from same location over 5 years 0.02-0.2 micron viral filtrate | place: USA: collected off the coast of southern California halfway between the port... ... | reverse complement strand
GAGTTGTAACAATGAATGAAATGAATATCATCAGCGCACAGTGGGTGAACGCAGACCAAGACACAGTAAAAGCTGTTATTGATGGTGATACACTATTTGTAGCTGCACAAGCGGACAACCGCCACTACGACGAAATCATGCGACAGGTCGAGGCCGGTACACTGACCATTGCGGACGCTGACTGATGTTTGCCGTAGGATCATTCTCACAAGAACCCTTTGGCTTCCAAGATGGGTTGATCAAGGGTGATCCTGCAACCATGTCAGCAAATCTGACGCTGACTGCAAACTCAACCCGCATACGGCTTGCGGCTATGACTGTTAGCGGCATTGCAAGTATAGCTACAGTAGCCAGCGGCACACTGGTGGGTGTTCTTGGTACACTAAGTTCTAACATCACGCAGGCCACAGCGGGTCTGCGTATGCGCGTTGCGGGAGTTGGCACCCTGAGTGTTTCTTCGACGCAGACATCTACGCCTACTATTGTGGTTTCAGCAGGGACTTTAGCTCTTGATACTTCGGTGGTACAATCAACGGCAGGGGATCTGAAGTTTCAGGAGATTGACGCAGGGGCTACTGCTGAAACATGGACAGAAGTCACGCACACTGGTGACACCTGGACAGAAATAAATGCGGGCAGCACCGCTGAAACATGGACAGAAGTGGTGAACTAAATGGCATCTACATACACATCAAACAGTGGTATTGAAAAACCCGGTTCCGGTGAGCAGGCTGGTACTTGGGGAACCACGACCAATACGAACTTTGACATTATTGATCGAGTTCTTAACGGCGTAGGTACTATTACACTGTCAGGTACAACCACTACTCTGACAACTTCGGATGGAGCATTATCTGACGGACACTACAAGGTCTTGGTACTTGCTGGTTCTCCATCTGGAACAAACACCATAACCATCAGCCCTAATGACCAGAGTAAATTTTTTGCGGTTTATAACGGTTCCGGTCAAAGCGCAGTTTTCACACAGGGGAGTGGAGCAGACGCCACTATTGCAAATGGTGATTATGGTTTAATTTTTGCTAACGGCGTTGGCTCTGGCTCCGCTGTGTCTTTGATGGCGTTCCCAGTTGTTTCAGGGCAGCTAGCGTCAGATTCTGTTACGACAGCTAAGATAGCAGATAGCGCGGTTACGACAGCTAAGATAGCAGACGGAACGATAGCCACCGCTGACATGGCAGATGATGCAGTAACCGCAGCAAAACTTGCTAGTGATGCTGTCGTGAATGCAAGCGTTGCTTCTGGAGCCGCCATCGCATTTAGCAAAATGGCAAATCTTACCACATCTCGTGCTTTGGTTTCAGACGGCAGCGGAGATGTATCTGTAAGCGCGGTTACAAGCACAGAGCTTGGTTATTTAGATGGCGTAACCAGCAACGTACAGACACAGATCAATAACATTTCTGGATATCCTCAAGTCATCACAGTTCTAACATCAGGCTCTAGCTATTCAATTCCCTCTGGAGCGCAAGCGGTGCTAATTAGAGCCTCCGGCGGCGGTGGTGGTGGTTCCGTTTGGCGGTTTTCTGGAAATGCCGCATCAAATGGTACGGCTGGCAGCGACACAACTGTGTCTAATAGTACGTTGAGTATTTCTGTAACAGCCAAAGGTGGTAACAGGGGAATTGTTGCTACCTCTGGACTTTCAGATTTCTTAACAGGGGATTCTGGCGGAGACGTACAAGAGGGTTCTGGCGCTGCCGGAGGATCATCCTACAAAGACAACTTTGACGTGGATATGGGAGATGGCCGCCCTGCTAACTTAGTGACAAAATATGTAACAGGATCAAACGTCGGCGGAGAAACTTTAACTATTTCTATCGGCGGGGGCGGTGCCGGTGGTAGCGCGGGTGGTGCGACTGCTGCGACGGGAGCTTCTGGGTACGTTGAAATTACGGTGTGGTAGATGCCTTTAACCAAGCTACAGTTTAAACCCGGTGTAAACCAAGAGATTACTTCGTATTCCAACGAGGGTGGTTGGCGTGACTGCGATAAGATACGCTTTCGCTTTGGTTATCCTGAAAAGCTTGGCGGGTGGGAAAAGTATAGTCAGAGTGTGTATGTCGGCTCTGCTCGTGCGCTTCACAATTGGATTGCGTTAGACGGTTCAAACTATCTGGGGATTGGAACACACTTAAAATATTATATCGAAGAAGGGCAAGGTCTAAACGACATTACGCCTTTGCGCCTGACAACCGGGTCAGGAGATGTAACCTTCGCCGCCACTAACGGCAGTACAACGATCACTGTTACAGATGCAGCGCACGGTGCTGTTGAAAATGATTTCGTTACATTCTCTGGTGCAGCATCTCTTGGTGGCAACATTACAGCCGCAGTCCTGAATATCGAATATCAGGTTGTCCGCATTATCAACGCCAACAGCTACACCATAACTGCCAGCGTTGCGGCCAACTCGTCTGATTCAGGCAACGGCGGATCAAGCACCGTGGGCGCATATCAAATTAATGTGGGCTTGGACTCGACAGTTGGTGGCACGGGCTGGGGTGCTGGTCTGTACGGTGGTGTTGCAGCCGGTGCGCTTGAAACCACAATTAATGAAGGCGGCACGTTCTCTGATTCTGACACAACTCTGACCGTGACCAGCGGCACGGGTATTGCGGCAGATGATTTTATATTGATTGATAACGAAATCCTTAAAGTCACCAACGTATCTACAAACGATTTGACCGTGACACGAGCGCAGTCAGGCACAGAAGCCTCGACACATGCAAACGGTGCAACCGTTACTCTGATCGTGGGTAACGCCAGTGCTGACAATGATTACTTTGGATGGGGTATCGCAGCATCTGGCGGTCTGACAACCACAACACAGATACGTTTGTGGTCGCACGACAACTTCGGAGAAGATCTGCTAATCAACGCACGAGACAGCAACATCTTTTACTGGGACCGAACAAACAACCTGTCCACACGTGCGATTGAGCTATCCACTTTAAGTGGCACAAAGACCAGTGTGCCTCAGAAGGCAAAGCAGGTGCTTGTGTCCGATCAAGATAGGCACGTTATTGTCTTTGGGGCGGATGGCTTGGGTGCAAACGACAGCGCTACACAGGGGGACGGTGTACAAGACCCGTTGTTAATTAGGTTTAGTAGCCAAGAGAATCCGATAGACTTCTTTCCAACCGCCACTAACACAGCCGGTGATTTAAGGCTTGGCGCAGGGTCTACCTTTGTACAGGCAGTTGAAACCAAACGTGAGATACTGGTGTGGACCGACACTGCCCTGTTTTCCATGCGTTTCATTGGGCCGCCTTTTACCTTCGGCTTGTCTCAGCTTGCCTCGAACATCACAATTATGAGTCCGAATGCAGCGGTAGCAACAGAGGATGTTGTTTATTGGATGGGTATTGACAACTTCTATGTCTATGCTGGTAGAACGCAACAGCTTCCATGCACTGTTAGGCAAAAGGTCTTTGGTGATTTCAACAAAGCAGAGTCTGACAAGGTGACTTCTGGCATCAACTCAGAGTTCAGCGAGATATTCTGGTTTTATCCGTCAGCGAACTCCACAGAGAATGACAAGTATGTTGTTTATAACTACAGCGAAAAGGTATGGTACTTTGGCAGTCTAGCTAGAACAGCATGGCTGGATCGCGGAACACGGTCCTTTCCTCTCGCAGCGGGCAATCAGTATATATTCAACCACGAGATTGGTTTCGACGATGACGGCTCTGCCATGACTTCGTTTATCGAGTCGGCAGCGATTGACATAGGAGATGGCGATAAGTTTACCCACATTAGACGTGTCATCCCCGATCTTACATTCATTGGTTCGACCAATCTTAGTAGCCCGCAAGCTTCATTTACCATCAAGTCGCGTCGTTTCCCTGGTGCTTCGTTTGACAACACGGACTCCGGAACCACAACGGGGTCAATCACATCTGCCAGTGTGGAGACCTTTACGGAGCAGCTTCATCTCCGGTCTCGTGGACGCTCGTTTGCGCTACGCATTGACTCTACGGCGCTTGGCACAAAGTGGAAGCTCGGAAGCCCGCGCATTGATATCCGTCCGGATGGGAGACAGTAGTGGCACAGGTACAGAATCCTCCACCAAGACTGCCCGAAGCTCCGGTTGACTATGATCCGCAGTACATGGCGGATTTGATACGTGCGTTAGAGATATTTATTTCGCAAGAAAGGACGCCTGGTGAGATGCGAGGCACAAAGATTACACTGACAGAGCTACCGACAAGTGCATCTGGACTAGAGACGGGCGCTCTGTATAATGACAGTGGTACAGTGAAGGTGGTTACCTGATGGGCCTGTTTAAAAACTTTACCAAAATTCTAAAGAAAGCTGCGCCAGTTATTGGTGGCGCAGTTGGTTTTGGTCTTGGCGGGCCTATGGGCGCGGCCATCGGTTCTGGAATCGGGGGTCTTGCAGCAGGTCAGGATGTCGAGGACGCGTTAAAGACAGCCCTTATCGGCGGCACCCTTGGATATGCAGGGCGCGCAGCGGGGTTTGCGCCAAACACCGCTGGAGGCTTCCTGCCCGAGTTTGTAGGAAAACAGGCAGCAGCGGGGTATGGTCTTACAGGCGCGCCTCTTCCCACGCAAGTTGCAACGCAAGGCTTCTACAATAAGGGCATGGGCGCCGCCGCTGATAAGCTAGCCGGTGGTGGGGACACGGGCATCATGAGTATGCTCGGTGACTTTGCCAGTGAGAACAAGCTGCTCACCGCTGGTTTAGGTCTTGGTGCCTTGGGTGCTTTGACACAAGAAGAAGAAGAAGAAATAAGAAGCCAACGTCCGTTCCCGAAAGGTGAGATGTTCGACATTACCGCCCGTTCTCGTGATGGAGAGGTGTATCAGTTGAATGATCCGGAAGATCTTGCAGCCTATCAGCGCGAGATATCTGACTTTGACTACGGAAGGGACCGCGAAATAACACTCAACAGCGGGGGTGAAGTCACAGGACCGGGGACCGGCACTTCTGATTCAGTTCCTGCACGTTTGTCGGACGGTGAGTTCGTCGTAACAGCAAAGGCCGTGCGTGGTGCGGGCGGCGGAGATAGGGATATCGGCGCTGCACGTATGTATGATATGATGGCTGAGTTGGAGGCTTCTGCATAATGGCTACACAAACCATAGAACAAACCACCAGACTTCCTGAGTTTCAGGAACAGTATCTGGCGAACCTGTTGACCTCGGCCCAAGGACTTTTCAAACCCACAAGCGAGGGTGGTCTTGGCCTTTCGATGCCGTTTGCTCCGGCGGAGCAGGCTGGGCTTTCTCAAGGACAACAGGATGCCATCGCGGCTGCTCTTGGCGCGGGGGTTGGCTCTTATCAACCCTATCTGGATCAGGCGCAGGCTGGGCTTGAAGGCGCGATGCAAACCGCAGCCGGTGCTGGTATGTCACCGACGGCGTACCAAGATTACATGGACCCGTATCTTGATGACGTTGTTCAGACGGCGCAGGCGGATATTGGTAGGCAGGGTCAGCAGCAGCAAATTGCAGCGGCAGCAAAAGCGCGCGGCGCAGGAGCGTTTGGAGGGTCACGTCAGGCTGTCCTCGAAGGGGAGATTGGCCGCAACACATTGGAACAGCAAGCGCGTACAGGTGAGCGGCTTCGCAGTGCTGGCTTCGCGCAGGCTTCTCAACTAGCACAGCAGGCGGCAAACCAACAACTGAAGCAGGCGCAACTTAGTGGTGGTTTGGCACAAGGTATTGCAGGTCTGGGATCGCAGGCACAAGGCATGGGTGTACAGGACATCAACACACTTCTGGGCATTGGCGGGTTGCAGCAACAGCAGGACCAGACGGGTCTCAACATCGCCCAACAAAACATACTTGGTCAGCAGCAGCAGCCGTTCCAACAGATTGGCTTCCTGTCAGACATCTTCCAAGGTGTGCCGGCCTTGCAACAAACAACTTCGCAGACTACAACGCCGCCACCTAGTGCGATGTCTCAAATCCTTGGTCTTGGGATTGCCGGTCTTGGTGCTTACGGTCAGGCGCAACAGGGTCTTGGCTTTTTAGGAAGGGCTTAATTATGCGCCGCGCTCCTCTTAGTCGTCCGATGTTCCGGTCACGTACAGCACCGGGAGCATCTCGCCAGCCCACTGGTGTTCTTGCTTCAAGCCCTGAGTTAATGCAAGCAGCTATGCGTAATCTTCCGAACCCTGCTCCGGGGGCGGGAGTTCAAAATCCATTTCAACCTGCTGTGTTCAATCAAGGTGCGGGTGAAAGCCTTTTGCAGAATATGTCTGCCCCTGCGTTGAATATCGCTGCGGGTGACAGACCGCTTGATGTTTCAGCCGCTCCTGAACCAACAACCTTCACAACACCAGAACCAAAACCAAAACCCGATACACAGCCGCTTACGCTGCCCGATGACGTTGATGACCGCACCGCAAAAGCTGCGCAGCCAATGCTGGATTCAGCTAATAAGCTGAGAGCGGCCACAGACAACATTCTTGAAAATGTGCCTGGTCGAGACGATGTGGTCGTGGCCGGTAAGTCGGTCAATCAATTGTACAAAGATGCTTTTGATGCAATGGATGAAGACACGCCAACTCTTAGTGACTACAACCTCGCCGACTTTGAGGATATGGCTATGGAGTCTCTGGGCTACACCAAAGGACGTGGCCCCAAACAGATTGCAAACGAAGACAAGAAGACATCTTTCTGGCTGTCTCTTATCAAGGCCGGGTTAGCTACTGCCGCCGGTGAAAGTCCATATGCACTTACAAACATTGCACGAGGTCTTTCGTTTGGGGTTGAGTCATTTGGTCGTGACATGAAAGACATCAGCGCAGCCGAGCGCGAAGAAAACAGAGCGATCGCTTCTGCCAAGTTGGCGCTGCTTCAAGACCAGCGAAGCGTTGATGTTGCAAACCGTGCAGCTAGAATTCAAGCAGCGCAATTTAAGGCGCAGCTTGGTGATTCGATTCGCCAAGAAGATAGGGCTGATGCGTTTAAACAAATAGATATAGCAACAGGTTATCTTCAGATTGAAAACAGTTTGTACCAGTTTGTTGCATCGCAAGATGCAAACTGGGCCTCGATTGATTTCAACAAAGAAAAGTTTGCAGCGACACTGAAAGCCACGCTGGCGGCGCAAACTCCTGACATTCTCAGAGAGTTGAATGTTGCGGGTTATGTTGTGCCGAAAGAAGAAGGCGGCAAAGTCGATTTGTCCGATTCAGACAGCTACAAGCTGACAGATAAAGGTATTGCTATATTCAATAATTGGATCCTTAAGAGAGGGGAAGTGAAGCTGACTGATCTTGTTCGAACAGCCGAAGCCGCTGGCGAGACCATGATCGTGGGGTCAATGAACTTTGCAGATGTAGAGAATGGAAGCGAAAGAGCCGAAACAGTATCAACGCTGTTGGGTAAGTTAGCGTCTGATCCTGATGCCGCAGCAGCACAGCAAATACCTGCATTCCGTATAACTCCGGGCGTAAGCACAACTGGTCGGCCTATGATTGAGGCATTATGGGAGTCTGGTAACTATAACAACCTAGAATTTTATGGGATCGTAGATGACGAGGGAGAGATAAAGCAGGGACGTTTAGACCTTGACATGTTGAAGCGCAAGAACGACGCGGACGCACTAGACCTAATACTGGAAATAAAAGTGAAGAAGCCGCCTGTTGATAGCGACGACGAGTTGGCAACAGAAGTTGTCTCTGACCAGACTATAGACCCCGCCACTGGTAGACCAAAACTCTGATATGAAAAAATGGAATTACAAGGGCGAGATCTTTGAGCTTCCAGAAGATTTAAGCGCGCAGGATGCTACGGCACGGATTAAGGAAATCTTATCCGAGCGAGAGAATACATCCGAGAATACATCCGACAACACATCTGAAAGTAAGCCATTACCGCCTTACGTGCCCGAAAAAGCTGATGAACGCGGTCTTCTTGGGGACATCGGGGTCAACCTCGCAAGAGGTGTTTACGAGGGTGCGAAAGCCACAAGCGAACTCGTCGGGTTGTACTATGACGTAAAGTACAACACCAGCGGCACTAGCTTGTTTCCTAAAGAAGACAACGAACTTCCAACAGAAGATCCCTTTCCAATTGCAGGCGCAATTGTTAAGGGCTTTGAAGATGTAGGCGAAGGGGTTGAAAAAGTAACCGGCATAGAAGGAAAAGCAACAACTCTTGCCGGTGAAATTTCACACGTCGTCGGTCAGTACGTCGCTCCTGGGGGACTCGGTGCAAAAGTTGTATCAAACGTCACAAGACTTGGCCGGCTTGAAAAGCTGACCCGCGCAAGGAGAGGCAAGTCTAGTCTCACCAGAAGACAAAAACTTTTGCTGAGTGGCCAACAAGCTGTTGGTGCAACGGCGGTAGACTTTATTGTGTCGTCAGATGAAAGCGAGGGAATACACGACTTTTTCGAATTAGGCCCGGACATGTCTCCGGAACGTAAAGTCGGTGAAACGGCGCTCGAGCTTCTTGGTGCAAAGCTTTTGAACCGTACGTTGCTTGGAGCCGAGGCTGGTATTGCCACTGTTGTCCTACCACCTGTGCTTGGAGCAGCACTCAAAGGCACCTTTAAGTTTGGTGCTTCTCGCCCCGTTGAAATAGCATCTGACATTTTGCAGAATAAGTTAGGTGTCGTAACCCCTATTGCACGATCTTCGCCCAACTCTATCTTGGACCGCGCCCGCCGGACCACGGTTGCTGATCTGGTTACCGTGGGGGCGCTGCCGGCTGTCCGCAAAAGTCTAGAGATAGCCACCAATCAAATATTAAAACAAGAAGCACGGATCTTAGATGCATCCGACAAGGTTGGACTTACAAGCACGATTATCGCCAATCTATTCGCCAATCTTCGCTATCGCGGGTTTCTTGACCCAGCCGCTGCTAGAGCCAACTCGCTGGTCAACGCTGCTGTCGAAGGCGATGTGAAAAGAGCAGACCGCCAACTGACAAAAGTCGAACAGAAGATTGACGAGTTTTTAGCTCGTCCTGAAATGAGACAACAGACAGCGGTTACAAAACAAACTTTGATGAACGCTTTCATGGACGTTCTGGAGACAGGTAAGCGTCCAGACGATATCCCAGATGAGTTGTTTAACGCATACAAATCGGCTCGAAACATTATTGACCAATTATCCAACCGGCTGCTTGAGACCGGCGCGGTACGTGCACTGCCTGAAACTGCGGCACCGGGGAAAGCGAGTCGAGAATCTTTGATGAAAGCAATCCGCGAAAACACTGAATTAGGCGGATATTTGAGACAACGATATGCGGCGTACGAAAACCCCAAGTATAATATTGCCGCCGGGTCAGCAAGGGAGAAAGAGATATTTGAGCTAATCCGCACCAGTGTAGGTGGGCGTAGTGAAAACACCGTCTTTAATCATATAAAAAGTGTGCTTGGAGAAGAAAGTGATTTTCTTCGTATAACAGATGAACAGACATTAGATACTTTAACTGAACGCCAGATGCGAGAATACATTCGTCTTGTTCTTGCCAAGACCCCCGCCGGTATGGGCAAACGCGGCTGGGGCGGATTTATGGGCAAGGTTCCAATCCGGAAGTTAAACACTCAGCTTCTAAATAGACGCAAAGTTGAAAGTCCGGTTCTTAAAGAAATTCTGGGGCAAGTCCGTAACCCACGAGAGTCTTACATTTCTACGGTGTCTGATCTATCCACGTTTATTGCGACAGATAGTTTTTACTCCATAATACGTCGAGTCGCTGATGCCGATATGCTCGACGCTCAGTTTCGGCGCGGTAAATACGGCGAAGACTTTTTAAATCCTGCGGAGCGCGAGGCTTTAGCAGAGGCTCGTAAAACGAACCCGACAGCCACGGCTGACGTTCTCGGTCCTAAGTTAGATGGTCGATACATTGACGTGCCGGCTCGTGTGGCGCAGCGTCAAGAACGTCTACAGTTACAACTTGAATCCGAGGTGGCACAAGGCGCTGGTGATGGTCGTGTTAGACAGCTTCAAGCGGAAATTGATGGCGCCGAAGAGTTTGTTATGACGGACTTGCGAACGAAGGGCTATCACATTATTGGTAGAACCGATTCTTCAGGAAACATCATAAAGAAAGATCCAGGGCAGTCTGAAAGTGCTTTCGGTTCGCTTCATAATATTGCAATGCCAGAAGCTATGGCTAGCTCTCTGCAACGCAACATCATTTCGGACGACAACTTTTTAGGAAACATACTTCGCACCATGTATGGTGGCATGTTGAAGTTGAAGGGTATTTCTCAATTTAACAAAACAATTTTGTCTCCAATCACACAAGTTCGTAACGTCACCTCGGCAAGTATGTTTGCGTTGGCACAAGGAAATGTTGGCTCGGGCGCAAGTCTTGGCCAATCTGTAGATATTGTTCTACGTGATCTCATTAACAAAAAGTTTTTGAGTGCTGATTACAGACTGACAGACGAGGGTGTGGAGTATCTGGCTGATCTTCAGCAGCGCGGCATCATTGGCAGCAGCGCGGAGTTGCGGGAACTACAGGATAACCTGCGCAAAGCAACAAACACCCGAAGTCAAAATGTCATGGAAGACCACGCCTTAGTGTCTGATGTCGCCACTACCGGACCAAAGGATAGTGGGCTTGGAGGTTCTTTAGATAGAATGAACCGACGCAATCTTATGTGGCAGTTTCTTGGAAAAACAGCCGATGCCTACCGCGCCGGTGACGATGTTTGGAAGATTTACAACTACGAGTTTGAGCAAGCAAAACTTCGCGAAGCCTATACCAAGATGTTGGAGCGTCTGGCCAACAGCCGTCGCAAAAACCCGATGGACGATCAACAGTTTCAGAAAGTTGTTGATGCGCAGACCAGAAGGTTCAAGCAGTTTCTTGGGGATGAAAACGCAGTTTCCATAGAAGAAGCAATCAAGACTCGCGCAGCAGATAACGTGCGGAACCTGGTTCCTAACTACGAGCTAGTCCCACAACTTGTTAAAGACATTCGTGGTTTGCCCGTCGGTAACTTTATTGCGTTTCCTACTGAAATAATAAGAACGGGTTTCAACACACTTGAAACTTCTATGAAAGAACTTGCTAGCGATGATGCAGGTATTCGTGAGATTGGCATGCGTCGTCTCATGGGTTCTCTTGGAACATTCTACGTTGCAGGACCGGCTCTTCGCGACACCGCAATGAACCTTGTTGGTGTTACGCCTGAAGAAATGGAAGCGGTCAACATCACAGCCGCGCCGTATCAACGTGATTCTACTTTCATACCATTAGGTAGAAATGAAAAAGGCTATCTTGAAGTATTGGATTTCAGCCACTTCAATCCGTATGACATGCTAATTCGTCCATTTGAAGCTGCTTTAAACAGTCTTGATGAGAGCAACAAACTACAACGTGGAGCATTTAACACGGTATATCAAGCGGGGCATGCGGCGCTAGCTCAACTGACAGAACCGTTTCTTTCAGAGTCAATTGCTTTTGCAGTCGCGCGAGATGTGCTGCCGGAGTCTATGTATGGTCGTGGCGGTGTGACACAGACAGGTGCAAAAGTGTACCGTGATGCGGAAACCTTTGGCAAGAAGATGGAGCGGTCATTGATTCATGCTTTGAATCAAATGGGGCCAAGCAACCTAGATCCTTTCCGGGTTCCTGTAGGTGCCGACGTTTCTGAGATCGAGCTGTCCAGGCTTCCGCGCAGTTTACTCGGAGGCCGGCCCGAATTTGGGATCAGCGAGACAGAGCCGAGCACGGGCCGTAAGTATGCACCAGAAGGGGAACTGTTCCGGCTGTTCACAGGGCTGTCCGCACAAGAGGTGGATCCAGAACGTGTCTTAAAGTTCAAGGCAAACGAGTTCAAATCTGAGCGCTCCGACGCAGCAACTCTTTTCAATGATGTTGTAAACAGAGATTACGCCGGAGAAAATGACTATATAAATGGATACCTAGCGGCGAACCAAGCTCGACTTGGCGCTTTCCGCAGAATGGCTGTGCAAATACGAGCACTTGAAAACTTAGGCTTGAGCACAAGAGACATAAAAAGAATTTTACGTAAAGAGCGTGTCGGTAAAGACGAAATGAAGGCATTGCTTCGTGGAGAGTTTTTGCCGTACAGCCCAGCCGACGCAAAGCTGGATGAAGCTAAAGATAAAAACCACGATATTCCAAAGTCATTGTTGCGGATCATGGAGCGCGATCTTCGTCGCTTGTCTATTGACCCGGATGATCCAGAAAAACCACCTTCAGATGCTTTTGATTCTGATCGTTTCGTGTCCTCGAAAGAAACACCTATACCGAAGGCGATTAAAACTTCGGACAGCGGAGCACGGTCCACGGATGCTGCACCTGTGCCGCAGCCCACTCCAACACCGCCCCCCGTACAAACCGGTTCCGCAGCAAATTTAATTTCACCAGTCAGTGTCGAAGACTTGCTTCAAGATCCACGGGATTTGCAAATCGCAAGAAGAAGGAAAGCGGTAGGATGATTTTTGCTCTGATAAGAAAGCTGTTGATGATTCAAGAATCACGAGACTTGAGTAGTCATCGTCTTCATACTACAAAGTATGAAGACCTTTGCATGTAAGGAAGAACCCATGAACCTAGAACAGTTGCAAAAAGAGCTAGCCGCCGACGAAGGATGTAAGCTCGAGATATATTTGGACCATCTTGGATACCCTACCGTCGGAATTGGTCATCTAATTACTGAAAATGACGAGCTTCACGGCTTCGAAGTAGGCTCAGAGGTCTCTCAGGAGCACGTCGATGAACTATTCCACGAGGACATTCAACGAACTGTACGAGATTGCGAATTATTGTATAATGATTTCAATGAGTTGTCGGAAGAGCTACAATTGATCATCGCAAACATGTGCTTCCAATTAGGCCGTCCTCGGCTAACAGGCTTCAAAAAAATGAAAGCTGCGGTCGATTCCAAGGACTGGGCAGAGGCCAGTCGTCAGATGTTGGACTCGAAGTGGGCTAAACAGACCCCGAATCGGGCATCTCGTCTGGCTCATCGGATGGCGGCGTTGGGTGATACATAAGATAGAACGCCTTACACTCAGGACATGACAAGTTGGAGACCATGAAGTGATCTTCATCGTCTTCAACGTCATGGTCGCCGCCCCAGATTAGATTCCAGCCGCAGGCAAAGCACTTCGGTATCATTCTATTCTTCCCATTCAATAAACGTAGTTCCCTTGTGCTGGGTGATCATAAGCGCATGGGAGTCTTGGCATCCTTCGCAGAAAAACATAAGAACAGTGGCGTGTCTCCGCACAGATGGATTCCCTTCGTCGTCCAACTCCAGTTTTGATTGCGACACCAGCCCCGAGATAGGATTAGATGTAACGAAAATTCCTTCCTTGTCTTCGCTTCGACAATACATGAACGTCTGAACGTGGTGAACGTGTTCATGACCACAGTGTGGGCAGTGTAGCTCGTTGTCTACAACATTGATTTTCATTTTTCTTCTCCTGTTACTTGGGAAATTTTGACGAATTTTACCCAACCTCACCCCAATTGTCCCCAAGCTCGGCGTCCACGTCGAATGGCACCTTCAAGTCTGGTACACAACTCTTCATGATTTCAACAATCTTCTCCGATTGTTCACAGGAGTTCACACTAAAACACAACTCGTCGTGAACGGTGAGCATTGGTGTGAGACCTTCTGAATAACAAACAGCCATCGCCTTTTTAGTCTGGTCCGCGCTTGATCCTTGGATTAGTCGGTTCAGTGCCTTATACGTGAACGCGCGACGAATCATACCCTTGCCGCCGTAATGTTCTAGCGCCTCCTTCAATTGCATTGGCTTGTTGTAGCCAAACGAGCGAGGCTCATACATGTCGAACCGGCACTTGCGCCCCATCCATGTACGGATCACACCTTTCTCTTGCGCCTGTTCCATCGCAAGATCGGCGATACCTTTCACGAACGGCACCTTCTCATGGTATCCGGAAAGCAGATGTGTGGCGTCGTCTTCGGTGATGTCGAGAACGCCGGCCAGTTTCTTCTTACCCATGCCGTACATAATACCGAGGTTCACAGTCTTGGCTTCCTTGCGTGATACACCTGCCATATCTGCAACCATTTGGTGGAAATCAGCATTGCCTTCGTGATACATTTGCACCACATCATCAATACGAGGATCCCGCCGAGCACCCGTTAATGTTGCGCAATAGTGCGCTAACCAACGAGGCTCTTGAGAAGCGTAGTCAAAGCTGCCCCATTTCTCCCCTTCCTCTGGGATGAATAGACCACGGATCATTTTCTTGATTTCAGGGTCTCTTGCTGGGATTTGCTGGAGGTTCGGGTTGGACGAAGAAAATCGTCCGGTAACTGTGCCCCCTTCATCTGAACGAAGAGAGTGAAAATCACAATGAATACGACCGTTATGCGAATGCTCAAGAATAGTTTCGACAAATGTTGTGTTGGCTTTGTTAAATTCACGAAGTCGTACAATCTTTTGCGCCACCGGGTGAGGGTGATTCGCCAAAAAAGCTTTTGTAAAGGCTGGCGCATTAGTCTTCTCTGTCCTTTGGTAGGTCAACCCAAGAGCGTCGAACGCCTTTGCTATAGATGTAGCAGCCCACGGCTCCACAAAGATGCCGGTCTCTACCTTTATTTCTTTAAGTAGACGATCTTCACGCTGTTTCAGGTCTTTCTTTACTTGTTCTGCACGATCAAGATCGATTTTAACACCGGCAGATTTCATATCCAAAAGCACTGGTATCAAACTAACCTCTAGCTCAAAAATGCTAGTGCATTCTTCTTTTGCAAGATCCGTGCGAAATCGTTCCCATAGTCTCAGTGTGACAGCGGCGTCTTGTTCTGCATACTGTCCTACATACCGAGACGGCAACCTCCACATGTCTTTCTTCGGGTCAACTCCAAACTCTCCGGCAGCAGAACGGAGCATCTTTTCGTTCTTCCGCTCGTTAAGATAATCTCGTGCCAACGAATCTAGGTTATACCACCGACGGTTTTCATTCAGAAGCGGCGCTGCCACCATCGTGTCTATGACTTTGCCCTGTACTTCAATCCCTTCCGCACGAAGCCAACCAAGATCGTACAACGCATTGTGCATCACCTTCTCGATATTTGGGGTGGCCATCTGCTTTTTTAGCCACGCCATAACAGAAGACCGGGGCAGGTTCCCGGTCTCGTGTTTAATTGGGAAGTACCAAGAACTGTCACCTGCTGCGACAGCAACACCAATTATGTAACCGTCTTTACGACACCATCCTGGCCCTTTGGTTGTCAGGTTTGGGTCTCTGGTTTCTAAATCAATTGCAATCCTATCGTAGTTTGTAAGATCGGGGAATGACGACGGTGGGGACCAGTCGCTGTCTATGTTGCCCCATGCGACATCTTTTATGTCTTGCTCTAGCAGATGATACTGATGTGACTCATTCGTCATTAGATATCTCTCCCCCTAACGCCGCGTACCCAATAATATCGGTCCACGAATCATCTTTGTGCATGTCCTCGGCAAGCCGCGCCAGCTTTAGCCCAACCATCATGGCAACCACTTCGGTTGGTGTGATCTTATCCAGCAACTTCTTGCGAAGCAGCACGTTCCAGATCGTGGCAATGCGTTCATGATTTACAAGCGCCGGTCCATAGTCCTCGGCCCTTGGTCCATTGATTAGTTCTTCTGCTTCTCGCAGAAACTGTTCTCTGTTCTTTGTCATGTAGCAAATCCATAATATCCTGTTGATTCAATTAGATGCAGGTGTTTTTTAGCACGAGTAGCACCTACATAAAAAACCCTAACCTCGCTGTCTTGGTCAAGGTTCTCTACACAAGCTTTGCTGGAATCTAGAAAGAGAGCGACGTTATCCGCCTCGCCACCTTTGGCTTTGTGAATCGTCGATATCCGGATCCTCGGTTTCCCAGATAGTAATTTCTCCCCCCGCCGCCGTACCGATGTAATGTAGGCGATCTCCCTGTCCGAAACTTTCAAGACAGACATCCACGGCGACTCCGCTGTCGCGCTCAGACCGCACTGCGCGATTAAATCGTCGAGGGTATAGGATTGTTCTGGGTCTAATGATCCGAGGGTTTTGCGCCCAGATTTGGTAATAACATTTCCGTTCAGTATCTTGGAGAACTTCTTCAGTTCCTCCGCTGACAAGTCTTGGCCCTTGCATAATTTTAGCCATACCTCAATTCCGTCTAGGACATTTTGTGACAGAGACCAGCCGGCCCCTTCTCTCCAGAAGAGATAACCATCATCCTTTAATCGGGAGGCGATCTTATTCGCAATGTAATTGGTCCGGGCTAAAATCAACCATTCACCACTCTCCAAGTCCAACTCCATGATATCACGATGCCACGAAAGATTGCCCTTTCTTTCGACAGGTTGCCAAATCTTTTCCTGTCTGGTAGCAACTCGCCGTACAAGCTGGTCGGCAAATTTGTGCACGGTCAACGGTACACGGTACGACTTGTCGAGGACCACCTTACGGTCACTAGCCCCCAAGAAATCCGATACACGAACCCCCATCCATGAGTAGATGCATTGATCGTCGTCCCCGGCGTAGTAAACTTGCTTTGAGTTTGGAACCAAAACCTCTTTAACCATACGCCATTGCAGCGGTGCCAGATCCTGCGCCTCGTCGATGATCAACAAATCAAAGCGCGGACTAGTCCCCTGCTCAATGAAGTCCTCAATCATGTCTACAAAATCTCGCTTACGAAGCTCCTTTTTCAAATCCTCATATGCTTTGGCCAAGACCCGAAGCTGTTGGAAGTGCAGTTTGTAATCACCTGCATCGTTGAACTGTTGTTCAATCGTAACCTCACGCACCCGTGCTTCCTGCACCATCGACAGATACTTGTCGCCGCCCGCTCCGGGGATAAACAACACACCATCAGACATGTTGTTCGAAGCATTGGCTCTAAACTCTAAGCCAACAAGCTCCCCAAGTTTGTGGAAGTCTGCGCCCTTAAACACATCTTGCCCCCTCATGCCAAGACAGTTGAAGGCTAATGAGTGCAGCGTTCGAAACCAAATCAAATCGCGAGAGTCAACATCCAACTCGGCCATTGCGCGAGTCTTAGCTTCCTCTGCCGCCTTCTTGCTAAAAGACATAAACGCAATACGGTTCGGGTCCATGCCTGCGGCGATGGCGTCCTTCACGATGCTTATCAGGCGGGTGGTCTTGCCGGTGCCCGGAGGGCCAAAGATTGTCGTCTCCATCAGAACGGCACCTCCGTACTGGCAATAGCAATATCAGGTGTTGACACCTCGGCAGCAAACTCTGGCACCCACCACACGCGCACTGACTTCCATTTACCGGCGGATGTTTTAAACCGCTTGACGCCGTGAGAATCCGTGCCGTCGTTCATCTCTTTGATGCGTTCTTGAATCTGCGCCCTTGTGTAGCTATCGAACTTCTTCTGCCGCAAGAATTCCATCAGCGAGTCAAGACGAAAATATGTGCGTTGCTCTTCGCCGTCGGTGTATGGCTTGCCCAACATAATCTCTTCGACAGTCACCGCTTGGACACGGCCCGTGCAGTACCCTTCCAAAAGGTCTGTGAACTGCCCCTTGTATGTTAGCTCCTGGGGCACTTCGATTTGATTGCAGTTGTCCATTAGATTGTTGATTAAACTTTGCCAGTCAGCATCCTTGGCCCGCTCCGGCATAAAGTTAAGCTGTTCCATACAGCACCGCTGAAACAGTCGTGGGTTCTGTAGTTGATCTGTGTCTAACTCTAAACGTCGCCCATCAATGTCCAAGAACCACAGGCGCGGCTCAGACATAACAACTGACAGACCACTAATGGTGGGCAACGATCCACCGCCGCCGATTCCATGCGTCATGGTGCGGCAGACATTCTTGTTGCAGTAGGATGCCATCGGCTCCTCGCTGCACAGATAGCCCCACTCTTTCTTCTCAACCTGATTCTGAATCGTCACGATCTCTGACGCAGGCAAGGGCGGATGAAAGTCCTTGGCGTTGTGCTCTTCGAGCAGTGTCTTCCAGTTTACCTCGTCGTACTTCTTTAGAAAGATTCCAAGCTGGAAAGCAAACTTGTTCCGGCCCCCCTCAGATATACCCATTGCCAACATTTGTCGTACGCATGGAATGTAGTCTGGATACAGGTCAACGCTGCCTCCAATTGGCAGCTTACGAAACTCGTTTGGATCGACGCTAACCTCATCGATCATGTCGAGAAACTGCTCTAGCGTGGCCCCGTCGCCGTCCGGTAGAATCGCCGGACGCATCGTCTGTTCCGCATCAAAGTACGGAAGGTTAATAAAGTTCCCAACATCACCACGCTCGACGAGAACCTGCTCCTGCTTTGGGAACACCTCGCATTTACCGTGGCCCAAAAGCGCTGCAATTTCCGCAGCCTTGTCTCTGAATTCACCTGCACTCATCCACTCCTTAAAGAAAAAGAATACGTGGGCACCGCCCGACTTAGAGCGGCACACGATACACGGTACATTGTTTTGAGATAGCTGTTTAATAAGCGCGGTATGGTCAAGCGGATACACATCAATATCCAACGCGCCAAACTTACACTTGTTGTCTTCGTTGATTGGGATGGCACCCACACCGTCGCCACCATCAAGGTGGGACTGAACAAGCTCAACAGTCAAAGGTTTACGGACGACGTAAGACTTTGCCTTTGTTTTTCCGGCTCTTCGTTCTTCTGAAATATCTGTACGTCCATGTGCAGCGCCAAACCCGGCAAACGCTGCCATGAACCTCTCCGCAAGGGACATGGCTTCCTCCAAAAAGGATGGGGATGCCGCCTCTGACAAAGGCTGTAATCGGCACGATACAGCCCAAGCGACACCCCCAACTGGTTAAAACGGTACTTCGTCGCTAAACGAATCAGCCTGCTTCATCTCTTCTTTCGAGGCTGCTGCCGTTTTAATCTCACCCTTCTGGAAGCTCTCCGCCATCTCTTTAGCTTCAAGCATCGCGTTGCCCATCTTAGATACATCTTCGACGCGCTCGACACGGAAGTTATACCAACTACCTTGGTCATTACTTTCCGCAATCGAAGTCACACGCCAAGCCGTGCCGTAGATAGGCAGAAGGAACATGCCATTCTTACCCATTGCCCGCACCGATTTACGCTGCGAGTTCCACTTGCGAGACACCTTCAACTGGGTCTTCTTCATATCCATGACCGCTGGCTCATACTCGCCGGTAGCTTCGTCATAAACCAGAACCAGATGCTGGTGCGTACGCACAAGCTCGTTGCCCGACGGCAGGATTTCTGCCGGTCCTTCCCTCGTCGTACGAGTGAGATCAGGATCGTTCGGATTCTTTTCCCCTACGAAACCACCGCCCGCAGTCCGAAGCTGAAACTCAAGATACTTCGTTTCGAAAGCCACGGGGATGACGACCATACCCTCGTCCGCCTTATAGATGCGGTTCGATACGGTGTTGAACAGGTCGCCCTGCTCTGCACCCTTAATATACAGGGAGTCCTGCTTGTTAAGCTGTGGCGACAGTGCCTGAAGAATCCGCAGAAACGGAATCTGCATCTCGTCAGAACCGATCTTCTCAAGACCAGCGCCCGCGTTCTCTTCAAACATGTCCATAAGATCCGCCGGAGCGACGGAGGTGGTGGTGGCTTCTGCTATTGCTGTTTTGCTCATTGGTTTACCCCTTTTTAATCACAGCACGATTGCCGACGTAAACGCCGAAAACGTCATAGTCGAGTTCTTGATTAGACTCGACACGATTCTTCACCCAAGACCTGAGAGTCATAGGATGAATGTGTGTCTTTTGGTTTGGCTCGAGACCTTGGTTTCGAAGATCATCGATCACGGCCCCCGCTACATTGTCCTGACCCATACCGAAGGTGACCACGACATCGTTCTTAATGATGTCTCCCTCACCAATAGATCGCAAAAAGCCAAAGGCTTCTGCTTTACGATCATCAGGGATTCGGGCTGACACATACTTATCGACCGAGACCTTGTTGCCATCGACAGTCAAGCTCTCAACGCCAAGCTCCTCCATCAGCGACGGGATGTCTTCCTCGTCGATGGTGCGCTTCTTGGCTTTCAGGTCTTTGAGATATTGTTCCGTCTGCTTGATCTCATCGTCAGTCTGTTGCGACTGACGGATCAGACGGGAGAGGCGGGTAGTCCCCTCTTCGCTAACTTGGTCAAACGCCTTGGCGCTAGCAGCCTCTTCTTCGAATAGCGAGAATACATCGCTCATCGTTCACTCTCCTTGTTACAAGTTTAACCCCTTCGGGTGTGCAGTCGGTTTTATTTATCAGTTGCGATCGTGTCAACCATTTTTATCTTCTCTAGGTATTCGCCGAACTTTTCACTGTCGCCGTGCCCCCTAAAGGTTGCGTTGTACTCCCGCACAATATGTGACATCTGGCCTCCTATCGTACGCCCTTCGATGCCCGCAATATGCTTCAGGACTTTATGCACTTGATTTGGAACCGCTACTGACTTGTACCGCGTATTGTCCATGTTATCTCCTTGTGGATCACGCTATGTTGTGCAACCCTAGCACACCGGGCTGGGATTAAAAAGGATTCTTTATGACAATCGACTACCGAATCAAGGATGGCAAGCGGTGCGAATTGCTTGCTGCTGATTGGCTTATATCGCAGGGTTGTCATGTATTCACTCACGTTATGGAACAGGGACCGGTCGATATCGTAGCGTTATCACCCAACGATGAATGGTTGTTCTTTGACGTAAAGAAAGCAGGTCGTCGAAAAGACGGTTCAATAGTAAACCGAACCTTGACAGACAAACAAAAGAAGCTCGGTATCCGACTTCTATATGTCGATCTTGATACGGGACAGTGTCATCTGTACCCCCATCAATTCAAACCTGGCCCCACATCGGAACAAAACGCCGGCAACCGGCAGTTCAAAGGTGTTAAACCTCAAGCCACTTCCTCACTTCTTCTCCCAAGGTCACCCCCGCCAGATCAATCTTGTCCTTGAGTGCCTTAACGATATTGATGTCAATAGTCTTAGGCACAACAAGATCCACATACAAAACACTGTGGTTCTGCCCGATCCGATGGCACCGATCTTCTGACTGCCACCTCGTCGCAAGGTTGTAGTCGTTGGCGTAATAGATCACGTTCGTTGCAGCAGTCAGCGTTAACCCAAAACCAGCGGTCTGTGGGTTGCCTACAAAGAAACGTGCTTCACCCGTTTGAAAATCACGAATCGCATCTTGCCGTTCCTGATCTGTGGTGTCTCCGAAATAACTGACCACGGACGCCGGTCCATGGACTTTTTTCAACTCACGAACAATTTGTTTTATGTCGTATCGGAAGCGTGACCAGATGATGACCTTACCTGTCATCTCATCGATGGTGTCTAGCATCGCTTGTATGCGATTGCTTTTTACCTCAACCAGTTCTCCATCATCTGTCATAAGATGCCCGCATAGAACCTGCTGCATACGAAGCAGCTTTGTCATCACCTCCGGCGCCGTCACCATCTCACCTCCTTCGAGCAGTGCTATAGCAGCGCCCTTCAAAGTGCTGTAGTGCCGTGCTTGATCGTCTGTCATCGCGACTTCACGGGTTGTGTATATTTTATCAGGTAAGTCGAGTGCGTCTTCTTTCGTCACCCTGTACGAAAACGTACCTAGCTTGTCTGTTAACTCCGGTAGGTTGCGGTAGCCAATAATTTCAGTGAACGAATGATTACCCATGCGCTGTGTGCGCGTCATCGCATACCGGTGTTGAAACGACCAATAGCTTTTGAACCCAAGAAGATCCGCGTTAAGAAAGGCGCACTGCGCGTACAAATCCATAGGAGATTTGGTGACAGGAGACCCTGTCAGGATTCTTTTATATGCAGCTTTTTTGCCGAAGAGGACCAGCGTCTTAGTGCGTTTGGCTTTGGGATTCTTGATTGTAGTGGACTCATCAAGGCCAAGTAGGAAACTGCTGCCCTGTGTGAACGCACCCACAAATGCGGGCAGCTTCTTTGTCGCGAACCCTTCCACGTTTGCCAAAAGGATGCGCAGGACACCACGCTCTTGTATGGAGTCGCGCAACTTACGCGCCTGAGACTTGTTGGGATTCGGATTCCATACATAAACCTTGTGCGGAACGTCCTCGGGGAAATGTATGGGAATCTCCGCCGTCTCCCAGTTGCGGTAAACACCTTTCGGCGCAACAATAACCGCAGTGTCAATGCGGCCCTGCTCGTAGAGCCAGACCAAGTTGTCAATAAGCACCTTCGATTTGCCACAGCCCATCTCCATAAAGTAGGCATAGTTGCGCTTGTCATACGAACGCTTGAGTGCCTCAAGCTGGTGAGCGTACGGCTCTGTTTTGAAATTGAACATTCATATCCACCCCAATGCCGAAGACGCATATGTTATATTATTGTTGTCTCTCGGCCTGTATTTATTCTCTGGCTGGCAGGCTCGAGGATCATCCTCGAACCGCTGACCGTCGTACAATTCCTCCACCTCATCGGGAAACAAGAACGGTCCATGATAGCCTGTGACCCTGCTCCCGTAAGGCAGTCGAATCCAATTCTCCAGTCTAGCCAACTGGGGGATCGTCTTCTCCGGTATCCCACTCAGGGACGAAATAGAAAACGGTGGGTGATTCATCTCCCACATCCTCTTCGCCACCAGCACAGCTAGATGCGGATGATGTGGGAAACTTGACGACGTTATCGTCAAGTTCAGGGTGTACTTCAGGACTGTTGAGCAAGCCTGTTGATCTTTTTCCATCTTTACTCATCCTCTAAACCTCCCGTCATAATCCCAAAACGAGCGGCTTCCATGTACCATAGAACTTCTGCTGGATCAGGAACAGTTGTAATCATCTGCACCTGACCCTCTTTGTTCTCACCTATGATAACCACATCCTTAAATGTTTGGCCCGCAGCATCACACACAAATGACACAGGGTCGGTTGACTTTGTTATTTTCTTAATCGGAAACGAAACTACATTGTCACTCATGTTAAGCACTCTCCTTGACAACAATCGTCGATCACGCTGCCACATGCAGCGCACTGGTAGTGCCCATGTACTTCAATCTTGCCGGTACGTCCACATCGCGGACAGCGATCTTGAACATTGTCCACCATAGATTTATGGATATCCGTCAGAAGTTTGTCACGCTTGTCAGGCACTACATGATGCCTGCGAATTCCATGCCAGTTGGGGTCACGTTGTTTCATGTCTGTTCCTCATCAGCGGTACGGCAAACAATGTTGATAACCACCGGTTCTGTAGACTCTAACGTCATCGCTCGGAACATACTCTCTTCGTTGCGGTAAGACCACGCTTCGCAGATTGCCAGACTATTAAAACGCTCATCACTTTGACGCATGTAGCATTTGTTTACGGGCAGTCCATTCACGTCCGCCGCAAAGCAGACAGCTATTATCGCAACAAACATATCACCCTCTCAGAACCCGTTGCCATGCTTCCATGACCTCGTCTGCTCGTCCCGGCCCATAATCATCAGGCCACTCGTCGATCTTGTCTAGCATCTCATCGACGCACCACTCAATCACCTGAACCGCTGTAGCCCATTCCATCTGCGGAGCCTTGCCCGCAATATCTTCTTCTGTCGCCATTAGTAATGTCTCCTTTGCCATTCAAACCTCCTGTTAAAAAGGGGTATTCCATAGATTTACCGTATCTACTCTGCCTCAAAAACATCCTAAAAAAGGCAGGGGGCGGCACGGCTTTTATAAATAGTTGCACCCGATGCATAAGCCTCGCGGGCGGGTGCAAAAACAACATCTATGGCCTTGAGGACGCTACCCTTGTCGCCCTATGAGGAGATGCCACCCCTCCCGCTTATTCCAACGCACCAGCTTTCATAGCCAGCGATTCTTCATCCTCGGTCCACGATTCATTGTTCATGGATATTTCTAGATCACAATTCGAACAGCGCACCGGCCAATAAATCTGGTTCAGGTCAGGTAGCGCAGTGTCACATTTAGGGCACCGCCCTTGCGACAACCGTCGTTCAAATGTCCCGTCTCCTGGGTCAATCAATGCTGCGTTCCTTCTTCATCATCCAAGTTACTAACCACAGCTTGGTTCGCGCTTTGCAGCGCAGCAGACAATACTTCATTATAGAATAATGGATTGTAGCGGTTGTTGGCCAGCAAAAGAGTTGCCCCCGCAGTCATCAATGCATATGAAATTAAATCTGGGTCCATGCCACGCTTTGCGAATCGAGCCATCATTGCATTTACCGCTTTTGAAACGATCACCATTTCGGCATCGGAATCCATTTTTGATTGTTTGTCTTCCACTATTTTTTCTCCTCAACGCCCCAGTTTTCAACCCTAATGCAAAGCGCTTCCTGATTAATAGGCATGTTTTCCCAAAATGTTTGAGTCGATGCCACATGACACTCTGCCATAGTATCGTAGCCGCCCAGAGACTTGGTGTCGAACTCATCGACACCAAACCCTGTGACCAGCAACAGAACCCAGACGGTCTTCACTGGTGATCCTCCGGAAAGATGACAGCTTGCAACCGCCATCCAAACGAATTTTTCGGCAGCTTGTCCATGTCAACCAGCGAATCATAGATGTAGTCCACCAAAGCAGCCTGCGTTTGTGCAGGGAGTCCGTAGCTCATGTCGATGAACATTTCACCTTGTGTGCCGTATTCAATCTCGTTAGGCACACCGCCAATTTGTACGACCTTCATTCTTCCTCCTCCTCTTTCACATCCTCGGCAAAGACATAGTCCGCCCAGTATGCGCCGGTCTTCTGCGGCGGCTTGAAATCAAACTCGGAATGCAGTGTGTGGATGATTGCATCCATCTTCCGTAAATCAGACAGCCACATGTCGTTGCATTCCTCGACCGTGTTCTTGATATCCTTCAGATCGTTATGCATCTTCAGCATGGTCTGACGCATTTCGCGCGTCACTCGCTTGTCATATATACTCACCTAAAATCTCCCTTTTATAGGTTTCGTCTTCACAGGCACACTCGTCGCAACGAATGTCCCCAAAATAGCTGGTATGTTCCCAGCATCTCTCACCGCATTGGTCGCACTCGACGCCTTCATAGTCATCCATGACGCTTCCAATCCTCGTTGTCTCTGGTCTTCCGCTTGTGGCAGTTGGCGCACAGTGCTTGGAACTTGGTACACGGATCACGGTTGCTTTTGACCATCCGGTTCACCTCGTTGAAGTTGTGCTGTCCGTTCTTCTTCACCTCGGAATCCTTGTCCCTTTGCAAGATGTGGTCGATCTCCAGCACGACAGGATCAGACTCGCCGCAGCGCACACATGTCCCTCCCAATGCCATGATCGCATCCCTTCTCCGCTTTACCCTCGACCTACGATTAGAATCGAGGAACATACTCAACCCCCTCCTTCTGTAGCCGCTTGACGGATGTGTACCTGCGCCAAGCCGCATCGATCTCATCCTGCGGTGCCTCGTCGAAACAAAGGTCGCTGAAGATTCGCATGAGCCGACGAACCTCGTCGGCCACATGCATCAGTCTGGGGTCAGTGGAAGGGGCTGACATCAATCCTCCTTACCGCGTAGTCACGGAACATGCTCAAGATGACAGCTTTGCTGTGAGCAAAAACAGTCAGGTTCACGTTATGGGTGATGCCAAAAGCGGACGTTGGCATTTGAATCTCAACCCAGTACGCCTTTCGTTTATCAATCTTTCCCACGGAATATCTCCTCAAGCCTGTTGATCTGTTCCTGCAACATCTCAGGCGTCTCGTCCCGTCTCCTTGGAGAACGCTGACCTGTCATGTCCTCCTGCACCTCGTCATAGACTCGCAGATTCGTCGCACCGTGCTCGGCGGCCCACGAATCACGGCTCATCCACGCGGCATCTTCTTCCATGCCAATCAGCCAATCACTTACCTTACCCATCACTCAATCCTCTCTCCGTCGTGATACTCAGCGTCCGGCCACTTGTAGTCATCGTCTTGATCGTACGCCCTACCAGTCGGCTCGTACCCGATCCAGCCGTCATCCTTGTCCCACTGCACGTTTAGAAGACCCCACTTGATGTAGTGATCATGTGCCGACTCCAGCGGCAGGGGGCCATGACTGTCAGTCGGCCAGTCCCCGATGTGCTTGATCTCCCAAAACTGCACCGACGTAATGTGATACTCGGCCTCAATAATCTTCGTTGCCATATCAATAATCCTCCCTTGGCTCCGGCTCGAACCAGACCTTCTCGCCTGTCTCGCCATGATAGCCCTTGTTGTATTCAGCAATCTCCTCGACGGTCATGTGCTCAGAGTCTATGCGCTGACAGCCATGATCGCTGTACCACTCCCAATGCGGGTTGTATGGCCGACCATAATACCTGTCCGCCGATCCACGGTCCTCTGGACTGCCATGCTTCAATGCCATATCAACCCACCCTCTGATAACAGTCGCCATTCACATATAGAATGTCGTCGTAATAACTGTGGCGCTTTGGAAGATGATCAATCAGCCCCGTGCCATCGCACTCAGGACACGCATCAATTTCATAACTGTTGACAGGCTGATAGCCGGTGCCAACACACTGGTCGCAGACAAACTGAATCTTGGTCGCCGGATCACGGTTCATTGTTCGACTCCTACAATCTCTGACAGCTTGGCCAGTGCGTTTTCATATGCAGTCGCCGCTTCATCTTTCCTGTCGGACAGAAGCATTAGTGCCATGAACTCGATCTGGAACTTGGCGTCCTTTGCATTCTGGATAATCTGTTCTTTGCTCATTTGAAAACTCCTCTCGTTGATGTCTAGGAATGTTCCCACAACATCCCAGCCATGTAAACAGAAAAAACGGTTATATACAGTTTCCCCCATATTTTTTTGTTTTTATTTTTTATTTTGTAAAAGTGGCGTAACGAGCGTAACGGCGTAACGAGTGCTCTGTAACCGTTGGTCAGCAACAATGTGTTCGTTACACCCTCGTTACGTTGGTTACACGGAGTCAGACCCTTCAGCCATATTTTAGTAAATAGTCTTTTAAAAAATATGACAGAAACTATAATGGCAGAATGGAAAAGCAAAAACGATCTGCCGGTAGACCCGCTGGTTTGAATAATCGCCAGCGAGAATTTGCCCGCTATATTGTCGAGGGTGTTTATTCCAACGCGGAATGCGCCCGTAAGGCTGGCTATGCAGAAGGTCAGGCGGCGAAGACGGCCAGCCTGTTCTTGAATGGCCGAGATTATCCACATGTTGTCGAACTGATAAAAGATTTGCGCGAAGAAAAAGAACGCCGGTACGGCGTCACGCTTCTTGGCCAGTTGAAACGGTTGGACGAACTGTCCCGCAGTGCTGAAGAATCCGGACAATTCTCTGCGGCGATCAACGCCGAGAAGATCAGGTCTGCGCTTGGCGGTCTGACCATCGACAGGCGCGAACAGAACCACACCCACCAGCTTGATAAACTGTCTCGCGAAGAAATAGCGGCGCGTCTTGCCGAAATCAGAAAAAGCCACCCTGCGGCCTTCATAGAAGGCGAAGTGATCGAACATGCCCCAGCCGGAACAAAATCTCTGGAAGTCATTCAAGCAGCACCTGCCGAAGAAATCCCACTGGAATCGAGTTGAAAACCGCACAGGCACCGGCATGCCAGATGTGTATCTGGTTATCGACGGTGTGCCATGCTGGCTTGAACTTAAAGTTATAAAAAAGAACCGCGTCCGCATTTCCGATTCACAAATTGCTTGGCACCTGTCGCACACTAGATGCGGCGCGGCGTCGTTTTTCCTGCTGCGCGAGGAGGGGGCAAAGACTGCGCTCCTATACCGCTCTGCGGACTGCCTTGCGCTTTGCGGCCCGCGTGACAAATGGCCGGAACCTGTCTGCGCGTCCGCGCTTTCAGACATATCTGCGGCCTTGCGATCTGATGCGGTTGAAATCTTGGGCATGAAAAAAACGCGACGCCCCAAGGGAACGCCGCCGCCTGTTAATGAGTTTTAAAAATGATGTTCCGCGCGGGCATTTCCCAGCACAGGACGCAATCCCCACACCCGCCGGTCTTGCCTTCCTGTTCTGGACAGATCAAGCTTTCCCCTTTTACGGGCTGCGCTAATGCTTCACTGTTGGCACTGTCTGGCAAATCAGGACGATCAGACCAGCGAATCCTGAACCGGTCAGGATGCCGATCCTTTACCCGTTGGATAGCTTGCCCAATATCCCGCTCTAACGGAATGATGCTGTCTGGCCAGTTATGGGTATAGCCCCATGCCGCCAGATTCGGATGATCATCAAGCCACCGGCCCCATTGTTCAACGTATTCAACAGACCAGAAATCGCCCAAAACATGTAGACGAACCAACGTCAGCTTGTCATGCCGCGCTTTCAATTCGCTGTCGATCTTTGCGATTAATTCCGGCCCGTGTTCCAGCCGGTGGGCAAACGGCATATTATTGCCGTAGCATGTCGCCAAATGATGGCATGTCGCGGGACATGTCGCGCGTTCTTCTAGCGTCAGAGTGTGGACGCGGTAACCTTTAAACCGGCCTTTTATCACCTCTTTTAATAGCTTCTTATTGGTGACAGGCTTCAACACTTTAAACGTGTAATCTGCCATCTTGCGCCGGCTTTTTAGATATCTCGTTTGCATCTGCATTGGTTTAGATTCCTCGTTTATGGTTTGATTAATGATTATTGCAAACAATCCCAGCCCGCACAATAAAAAACCAATTTCCAGAAATAGGATTTACTGTTATTTCCTCGGATTTATTGGAATTCCGTGTGATTCCGTTTCGGTTTTTCTTGCACCGTGCACCTTGGCAGGCCGTTCTTGTTTCATTTGCGGGCCTTGCCTGCGCGCCGTTGCTGTCAAAAAACCGTGTTTCGCGGGCCATGATCCACTGGCGGGCCTTGCGATCTGCGACCTGCGCGCCTTTGCTGTCAAAGGGACGCGGGCACAAAAAGACGGCGGGCCAATGGCCCGCCGTTCTCTCACTGTTGGTTACGCAGATGCTGATAATGTTCCTCGCGACCTACTGCCGCTTCCTCGTTTAGATCCTCATCATGCCAATAGTTTGAATCAGTAAACACATCTTCGCGGTATCGCTTGCGGTTGTCCGCTTCAACTTCGTCCATACACAGATGGCACATGCGACCGCCGAGCGGCAGACCGCGCGCGTCGTGTTCGTACCATGTGTATTCTTTGTTGCCGTTCTCATCGCGATGCTCACATGTGTTGTAGCCGTGTTCAAAAAATTTCTTAGTCATGTTCGATGTCTCCAAGTAGATTAACGATGGCCTTATATTAACAAAATCTTTTTTCAAAAACAGTCTTGGCATCTGCGGCACCCGCCGTACGCTGGGTGGGAGGG
>VMHT01060746.1_pt1 | contig 29236 bp, 30 predicted proteins | sample 4693611 | NCBI WGS metagenome assembly VMHT01 (sample SAMN12280063, study PRJNA550983) | marine metagenome | isolation source: seawater sampled from same location over 5 years 0.02-0.2 micron viral filtrate | place: USA: collected off the coast of southern California halfway between the port... ... | reverse complement strand
TCCACCTTTTTTCTTTTCCATCAATCAAAACAAACTATAGCAACAAAACATAACCTTTGCTTCTCCACATAAGCGACAACTTTTCCAGAGAACTTTTCTCTCATTGGAAACAAATTTGATTTCCTGCTTCTAACTTTTCCATCAATCACAAAGAACTAGAGCATCAAGCAACTACAGCAACAAACGCAACCAACTCTCAGTATGTCCTACAAGGGTGTCCACACTATCACTGCCGAGGAGCGCGCAGTCATCAACGCTTTCGCCCAGGATTGCCCTTACTTTGGGTATGCTCTGTGCGGTAGCAACAAGCACGATGACCTGTGGAAAGTATCTTGGATGACAGATGCCCCAGCACCGGCGGGTCTTGCCGACTACGTTGAGGCGTGGGCAGATGACAACTTTGATTTCCTAGTCAATTTTGCCTATGCTAAAGACCAAAGGCAGTTGCCGATGCGCAGTGAGTTTGTCAACGCTTGGCGCATCAACGTGGATACACTGATTGATGTGCTGGGTTGCGATGGACTGCTTGGCGCAAATGCGGTGGTCAAAATCTTCTTCACCGATGAGGAGGGGGTTTCCAACAAGTCTGTCAACAAGCGCAAGGCACAAATCATCGGTATGCTCCGCCTGCTTGCTTGGACACATTACATCCAAGTGAGCAAGCAAGTAAGCGATGAGGATATCAAGTCTGCTGTCCACACCAGCGAGGTTCAGGCACGCACCAAAGGTGGCGACCTCAAATTCACAAAGGCAGGCAAACCTGTGATGAAAAAGGTTCACGCATATCCAGTTGACCCAAGACCACTTGATACTGCTAACCACTGCCTCAAGGGTGAGCGGATGATTGGGACACAGCAAAAGCACACTATCACAATCCCTGATGATATGAAAGCAAAATACACTTCTCCACTTGAGGTGATGATTGCGCAGTGTGATGACCCCAATGACCTGGAGGATTTCATCCGCCTTGCTCAAGAACGCCTCAAGGTATTGGATGGTGAGACTGAGGGTTTCCCTACTCCTACTCCTACCCAGCGTCCAGTAGAACCAGCATCTCCAGCAGTTAGTGAAGTTAGCAGTGAAGATTTGTGTAGAGAGATTGTCAATGATATCGTAGAAAATCTAGACATCAATACCGAAGAGAAGACAAGGGAGGTATGTGGACATATGTTCACTTGGCACGATAATCCAAAAAGACCTGACGCAGGTTGGTCTGCCGATATCGCCCCTGTGCGCAAGTGGACTACTGGCAATCTTGATAAGCATTCCAAGCGCTTCCTGGAGTTCATTAAGTGTTTGGACAAGAAAAAGGCAACGGAAGAAAACAACTAAACAATACAAAACAACTAAACAATACAAAATACAAAAACAAACAAAAATTAGATTAGACTAGATTAAATTTTTTTTGTAAAGGTTTTAAAACTCAAATCCTAAATTGTTTCCAATTTGGCAACATTTCACTGAAATCTACATAAGCGACAACACGCAACCAAATCAATCAAATCAAAAACATTAAAAATTTGATTTGGTGTTATTCTACTTCTAGCATTACAAACAACTATACAAAATGAACACAGACAATACAATGGTTTCTGTAGCAGAGGTTGATGAAAATATGGCAATCGTCCAGAAGAAAATGGCAGAATTACAATGGAAGATTGTTGAGTTGGAAGAAGAAGTTTCACTCATCAACAGCGAAGAGATGGAGAATGAAGAGAAGATTGCTGGGTTAGAAAATGAGAATGAGAGATTAAGGAAAGAAGTAGCAACACTGAAAGAGGGTGAGATAGCACATCTAGGCAAAATAGACCTACTCCAACATCAACTAGCAGGGGGTGTCCTACACACACCGGTAGTAGTCCAGGATATCAACGGCAAGGATGTAAAGGTTCCCAGTGAAGAAGAATGCCAGCAAATGTTTGGTGTCAGTCAAGAAGAATTCATTATGCTTGCCAAGGATAGTGATTGTCAATATTAGATGTTTCCATTTTGGCAACAATTATGGTTTTGAGTTTTAAAACTTTATAAAAATTTGATTTGTATAATTAATTTTTTTTGTAATAGATTTTATGTCAATTTATTTCTACCATCGCAATCTAAAAGTAATGTTTAAAAATAATCTAACAGAGAAAGAAACAGATATTGAGTATTTTAAAGATATTGGTAGTAAATTGATTTTTGAGGGTTTTAATAATAATAAAAATTTAAAACAACAAATTAGTATTTATACTTCTTATGTAAAATTTATACAAAAGAAGAAATTATATAAAATCAATGAAGATGAAAGAGATTACTATATTGCCTGTATTTTGGCACTTTGGAAATTAAATGTTTATGATCCATTTGATGCTGATAGTCCTTTATACATATCCCCTATGAAAAAGAAAAAGTCTGTGAGTAATTAGGTTTAGCATCTTCGGGGTTTTTAAGCATACTTGATGCTATTTCTGCTTGTTTGATTTCTGCTTGATTTTTACTTTGTAATAAAGTCGCAACTGGTTTTAAATCTATTTGTCTTGTTTTGGTTATCTTATATATCACTGAACTAGATTTATCTACTTTAGCATAACTACCATCAGGGTCGTGGACACTTGTTTTAATAGCAGTTATTACTCTTTTTTCTGTATTTGTAAAACTTAATTGAGTTTCTTGTTGAGAATAAAAATCTCCGTATCCATTTATCTTATTCACTATTGCTACAACCGGTCGGTTCACTGCTCCTGATTTCGCTGATGTTTCTTGATTACCACCAACAAATGATGATTGAGGTAAGAGATTACTTCTAATTGTAAAATAAGGTCTTGCTGTTTTTGTAGGTAAATCTAATGCTGTTATTCTTGTGCTACCTTTTCCATCCTCAAAAAATATAGTGACAGGGGGTCTTATATTGTCAGTCAAATTTGTTGCTGTTTGTTGGTAAGTTAGAGGAGGATTTAATGTGTAAGTGGATATTCCGTATCCATTTTTTGTCCAATCAATCATATCTCCAGCACTAATAATTGCTTGAGTTGTCAGTGAAGACATATTTGTGCTATCCTTTCTATTGTTGATTTGTATTTGTCTATCTTGGTCTGTATTTATAAATTGAGAGTAATAAAATCCTAATACACCAATTAGGTTTTCATCCCAAGTCTTTTCAGGGACTATTACTTGTTCTATAAATAATCCGCAAGTAGCATCATATATCGTCCAGGGTTCTAAATTTGTTGAGAATAATAATTGATTTGGATATTGGGCGTGCGCAGTAAGTGTAAGTGCTGTATCAGGGTAAGGAGCAACATTAGGACAATAACTTGTTCCTAGCATTGCTTTATTAACTTTATAACATATACTATCTGCCTGCTGGTTTGCGTCTATTTCTCCAAGACCTCCGTTTTTGAGGCGACCAGCATTACCAACATTACCAGCACGTTCTGCTGTATGTAATCCTGTGAAACTAAATCTATCTTCATTTGTATCATAAATCAGTGAAGGACTATCAGCACCAAGTAGAATTTTATGATACAATGCTCCTGTATTATATTTTGGATTATTTGCTGTTGTTGCCATATCATTTAAATTCATTGTCAAACTATAATCTCCCTTGTAATCTGTAGCAGGATATTGTCCATTAAGAGGAGTAGTCCCTGAAGCATTTGCTACTATTCCGTTGTAGAGTAGAATACAAGCACTTCCGTAAGCACTGAAATGATAATCAAAACCAAATCTACGACCAACTGCTTGATGCGCCGCTGATAATGCTATATGAGTTAATCCGTTATACATCCAATGAGGGACTTGATTACCTGTTCTTGTAAATTGGATACCTATGTAATAAGTATCTTCACCGCTAACCGCCTGAGCGGCAGCAACTCTAACTTTTCTTGCCCATCCGTATGCTAAATCAGTGATATCACTATGTCCACCACCAGCATCTTCTCCGTATCCTACATCATCTATTCCAAAATGTGCTGTAGATGCGTTATAATCAAAGAATAACGGATATGTTGCCATACTATTGTCGTAATGATATCCTGAAGGTAAAGCAGAACTATGGGAAACACCGCATAAATCATAACCAAGTTGAGATATTGGATTGTGTCGGTAGGTGCCGGTAGGGATGCCCGAGATGGGGATTGTATCATCTTGTCTATTAAAATGTAAGTATCTGTGAAGTCCAGGTTTTATTTCATAGAAATCGGCAGGGTCATAGTTTGTTTGATAAATACCTGTGAATAATTCATCATACTTTGCTTGTATATCAAATAAAGCAGTTAAATTTTCTACATTTTCTTTTGTCCAAGGAATTGCTAAATTTAATACTTGTGCTGTTGTAGGTGTATTTCTACCATCACCGATAGCAGGTTTTAAAAATCCTTGAGAAGCATTTGTTTTTCTACCTTGTATCCAAAGGTCAGGTCTTTTTATACCAATATGTTGATATTGAGACATATAAGTGTGAGCGTTATTTGTTATTTGTTCTACATCTGCGGTCGGGTCGTGTGATGGATTAACATTTTTAAAATCAGCATACATTTGGGCATTATATAGATATCCTGCGCAATTGTATGATTTATATAAAGGTGATTCGTAATAATTTACTAAATCTTCTATAGCATCGTATCCATTCAGTGTAGATGTGGGATACGGGAAAGTTCTTCTAGTTAAAACACCTCTTTTATTCATTTGTTCTGTGATTTCGGCAGCAACATCACTAGGGGAATTAAACCCATCTTTTGATTTCATAGTGAATACTTCTTTTACAGGATGCCAAGTATAGAGTATAGCAGGGTCTCTTCTATCTTCTGCGTTTTGATACCCAGGAGTTCCCGGTGCTTCTCCACTTATTCCACCTTCTCTTCCAAGTAAATCTAAATAATTTCCAGCAGGCACACCGAAATCACTTGCTGAATTTCTGTTTCTATATACTTTTTCTGCGCGAAATAATGTATATCTACTACAATCATTTCTTATCATACCCTTTTTTAAAGTTGGTGGGTCAGGTGGACTTATCACCGGTTCACTATTTTTTTTATTTTGCCCTACTAATTTGTAATCAGCAGGGGGAAATTGATTTGCTACTCCAAGAGGTGCCCACGCTCCGTTAAAATACTTGCCTCCAGGGTCTAAATTATAAACTACATTACCATATGCTCCCGGAACATTTTGATCGGCAGTAGGGGGACTTGCCCCTGTTGTATTGTCCCATTGGTCATATGGATTAGAAAGAGAAGCATTATTCAGTGCTTTTCCAGTATGTCTACGGGGTAAACTTACATAGTGTTCACCATTGGTAGTTTTGTAAGGGGCATATATAATATTTGTTTCACCATCATTGATTGCGAAAGTATGATTTTCATTTCCACCCTTTTCGCATCCGTATCTATAAACTTGTTCTCCTGTAATTTTGTCTATTCTAGATGAAAAATCATCATAATATCCTAAATATTCTATATCTTTGCTTATTTCTGCTTCTAATGTATCTCCTCTAACTCTTTCTTTGATTTCTATAGCACCTGCCTGTGCTCCCTTCTCACTTACAAAACCGGAATGAACTTGTATTTTATCACCGATATCTAATATTAATCCATCTCCACATTCGCAAGTCCATTCAGCAGGAGTAGTGAAGTTTTGAGTAGTGCCTTCTAAACTTGATTGTCTACTACACTCTACAAGGATTGTTTCTTCCATATATATTTTATTATATATATAATTAAAAAAGTTTAAATTACGAAAATGTATTTTGTTGCCAAATTGGAAACATTTTAAAAAATTTAAGCATAAACAACTTCCATCCTGCCTTCCTTGAGTTGCGCCATCCTTACAACCTGTATCCAAGCACGGAGTGTTGATGACCCTGACATAGTTTGGCGTCTGTCATATAACTCTATACCCCTGCTATTGACACGCTCATTACGATTTAATCGGTAGCAATGCCAGTTTCCACGAGACCTAATATCACTGACAAGAGGTGTTGCCCCTCCGCCGTAATCTGCGCCCATTCCGTAATCCTCAAAAGCACCAAATTGTGCGTCCTTTACTAACTGACCCTGACCGGAGTAGATATCGCGAGAAATGTGTGGCATACGACCTTCAGTCATTAATACATTATGAAATTGTCTTGCTGAATTAGAAACATCAATAGGGAATAAAAATAAATCATTGTATCTTAAATTTGTTGTAATTGTGCCGCTAGAAAGTGCCGTCACGAGCGGTGTATCACTGCCGTAATTATTAATTAATCCTTGGTCTCCGGGTTTCTTATTTTCTACCTGAACACAAACCTTATTTACAATACGACCAGCACCACCAACATTCTGTATTAACTGACCGGAAAATTCGGCAGATGAAACATCGCGCTTTACAAACTGATAATCAACATACGAGAAACTCATATTAGCATTTGCCTGTTGATACTGAAGCATCATTTCCTGTGGATAAAAAATGTAATCAGCAACCATCTTGACTTCATCTCTAGTGATAATAGCATCAGCATCCCCAACATCACCGAGAGTAGTGCTAATACGAGTTGAGTTAGCAGCACCAAGACCACCAGCAACTTGAGGGGTGAAAGTAAGATGAATGGCAACCTGTTCCTTTAACATAAATAGGGGTAATTGGTTCATTTTTAAGAATGGGAATAAATCAGCAATAAGAATAGAAAATACTGGATTATTGTGTGTATCACACCATCCCTGGACTTGGCGAGTTGCTGACGGGTCAGTTGCTTTGTCTAGGACACTCCTGCCTGTAGAAGTAGATTTATAATCAAAATCAGTGCCGTTATCAATACAAACACTATCTGCTTCATTGATACTCTCAATATTATTGACAGCAGTTCCTGCCCCATCATACTCATCCTGGCGTTCCTTGAGAGTTGGGCGGACTGCTAAACCAGTGCGTGCGGTGAATACCTGTTCACGTTCTTTAAGTTGTTCCGGAGTTATGAAATTACTTTCATACGCATAATAGTGCGCAAAGTCTTCTAGTTCACTGATAGTTTTGCCACCAATAGTTAGTCGCACACGCTGAAGTAGAGATGCGATACCAATATTAATAGGGAAAAAACTATTCTGTCCTTGAGTAGGATTAGCAAAAACACCTTTATCAACAGAAAGTGTAATGCGAGAATTAGAATGTAAAATACCCTTATTTGTGAGCACAAATCGGCATTCATTCTGTGAAAACGAAACCGGTTCTAAAATCTCCGTTGCCACATCAATTGCTGTATCAGTTGGAATAGTCCCAATTTTGACTAAATCCGGAATTGCGCCAGCACCAGGGGGAGCAGACCCCTGTGCCTGTGTCATAGCAGAATTATTAATACTAGTCATATTTATATTATATAACTTAACAAAAATAAAAATAATAATATAAAAAATTAAAATTTATTTACCCTTTATTTTAATACCTGAATACCCGATGGGGTGCTTACACAAGTTTGTTTAGAATGAACAAAAAGGAAAATAGATTGCGGACTATCAGTAGTAAGTCTTAACTGAAGTTGGACACCGAATGGGACATTTGCGAAACTGATACCCTGGTCGCTAATAGTATCATAAGCAACACCAAGACCCCAAGCACTTCCTCCATCCTTCATTTCTTTTGCCTGAACATAATTATCAGTCATATCAAAATACTTGTAATTGTTAGGTTTTACACTTGAGCGATTTACCTTGGCAAATCCCATCACTGAATTAATGTAATTTCTTGCTAACTGACTATCAATTGTTGTATTACCTGTTGCCTCCTTTTGGAGTGTATCAAGGTTGTATTGTAGAGGGTATCTCTCACCTGCCCTTGTAAATACCGCCTGCTCTACCACCGCTACTGAACCATCATTATTAGTAAAGGGAAGAGTTGCTAATCCGTCTCTGCCTAAGTTATTGATATGACTGGCAGGAACAACATTCATATAAGCACCCAGCACCTTGGATAGGGCAAGATTAAAATTGAGATTAGCATTCGCTGAATTAATAGTTTGATAATACGATGTAATAGAGTTGTAAACAAATGTATTTGTAGTCTGCGACATTAATTGAGAAAGTTGGTCAGGTGGTGGAACCATCGTTTCACAAACAAGTCTAACATTAGATAATTCATAATGAGCATTGAGAAGATTAGCAGTAGTATTATCCTTAGAAAATAATACATTACTATCGGGCGCTAACTGGATTTCTACGCGAAGTCCACCAACACCCCAAGTGCCGGACAGAGGGATAGGGTCTTGACCCAAAAATAACCCACAAACCAGCGGAATACAAAATTCATTTTTTCCAGTTGGTTGGTCTGCCTGTGTATTGGTAATTACACCTAACTCCTGTGCTTTAAAGTTGGGGAAACGTAGTGAAGTTTCATATGTGTGTCCAGCAAAATCATCAACAGATTGAGTGACGGAGAGGTATGAACTCATCATACGATTGTGATGATTTATGCTTTCCATTACTTGAGAGGATTTCTGTGAAAAAATCGTTAGTTGGTCTACAACAGCATTTACACCTAAACGCTCATTCATACGGATACCATCTGCCTCAACCGGTAGAGTAGTGCCACCAGCATCCTTCCAAATCGTGAATTCACCGACAAGACGGATTGTGCCTGGTTTGATAAATCTATCCTGTTCACCAATTAGAAATTGGATAGTTGGTTGCCCGTTGTAATACGATAATTTACCATCACTGGTAATATTACTTGGGACTATTTCTTGATGCGTGGAATAACTTGTCATTTTATTTATACTTAATCCAAATAAAAATTTTAAACACTCTTAAAATTAAAAAATCAATAATGTTGCCATTTTGGAAACAATCTTTAGCAAAGCATACTTCGTTTAGATTACAACCTGAATAGAGTTTCCACTAATTACAATTCTACGAAGGTGAGCACACCAAACATTCCAAAGTTTATTAAAAGCAGGTGCCGTCACTTCCTGATACTCAACCTGTAATTGGAAATCCTTACCTCGTGTATCATATACACCATCCTGTAGTGAAAGCGCACGACCAATTATAAAATTCTTTTGGAAATTTAGCATAGAATGCGGTTTGATACCCGCCATCACAAGTGCTTTTTCTAACTCAATTAGGGGTTGCTGGTCTACTGAAGATTTAGAAGAAATCTTACTACATTTTACCTTACGAGATGGATTTAATTTACCATCATAAAATAACTGATATTGAGTAATGTGGTCAGTGATACCTACAAGACCAGGTCTAACGCTATGATTTGCCATTGAGGGCACACCATCCTCCTGTCGGTCATAGTATTCTATTTCCGTGCCTTCACCACGCATAATATCACGCTGCGTGTATACCGAAGCATCAGTAGGGATTGCTAACACAGATTTGGCGCGAGATTGAGTAAGAGGAACTCGTAGAGTTGTAAGTTTTTCACTCATAATCTGTGAAGTTTTGTAATTAGTAAATGATAAGAAATCATAATTCATCGCTCCACCTTCTTTCATCATAGACGCTAACTTGCTCTTGTATCCTTCAGGCATCATAACCTGCTGAACAATAAATTCACAATCCGTAATTTGATAACTTGGTTTCCAAGCAGAAGCAGTAGCATTTGCCACAGAAACATCAATTAACACAAAATTCTTATCCATTGTATTTGTTGGAGAATACTTGGCAACCAGCGTTATTTTAACGCAATTCTTCTGTCCTGCTACATACTCAATAGATTGGATTACTCCGTAAGCAGTATTAACAACAGATGGATTGAGAGTATCTGTATCAGTATCAAGAAACGAAATATGCTGACCAACACAGAAGGGGATTTGACTACCACCAATAGAAGCATTAACTGCCATCATATTGTCTCGTCTAATATAAAATTCTTGGAATGCCGAACCATTAGCAACTGAACTGCCGATAGGATAAACCGGGGCGGCATTTGGGTCAGCAGGGTCAGCAGTATCACTAGCATTAAATGATAAGCAAACAGGATTGGACATTAACTTCCTCTTGCGATTACAAGTATCAAGTTTCTGTATACAATGTTTAGCATCTTCTAAAATTATTTCTACAATAAGACCATCAGTGAGACCAACAGGGAAAATCTTATCATTTGAGAAAATACCGGTATTTAATGGGAGTAAGCATTTTGCCTTTTTAAATCCAGGTTCATTGATCGCGCTATCACGGACACCCTTTTCTAATTCATTAAAGTAAGGATTATTATTAACGTTATTTGCTGTATCACTACGCAGACCCATTGTAGAGCGGTTGCGCTCATCATAGTAAACGCAACCTTCGGTAAGCGCCCGCTTTTCTCTAATAGTATCATTTAATTCATAATCATACTTCACAGCAGTTAAAACATTGTAATTTTGGTATTCCTCAAGTAATACACGACCTGCCCCTCCGGAATAGACCCTCAAATCCCTGATTAAAACCTGCCCCCCAAGTTGTCCATCTAACTGAAGAAACAGAGGGTTGCTGTCATTCTTTAAAAGAACATCAAATTTTAAATAACTCTCCTTTGGTTGGAAAAAATCAATAGAAGAAGGAATATGAAACTCAACCTTCTGTCCTGGGTTATAATCCAGTCCGTGCTCTGCTGGAACCGCAATTCTCTGTTGTCCAATCGGGATTTTATCTTCTGCTGTCCAAAAATTTGCCATTATATTTTATACTAAATAAAATAATAAAAAAAAAAATCAATAAAATCAAAAAGTTGCCAATACGGCAACATTCTAAATTAAACCAAAGGTAAGCGATGCTATATACTTGTTAAAGGATTATGAGACATATTACCAACAAATCCTAAACTTGTGAATGCTTCACCAGTTGGTAAAGCAGTATCGCTTAATTTTGGTGCTTTGGAAGCATCAGTAGACCCATCAGCATTAATACCAACCTTTTTGTTATCTGCTTTTTGGTCTTCATAATCACCGATAATACCTGTAATAGCACCTGCTAAACTAACGGCACCTGCTAAAGGAACAAGTAAACCACCTGTAAATGCTGATGCTACATCTAATGCTGAACCTGCTTCAGTGAGTATTTCACTTGCTTTATCCGTTCCTGACATCGCAACACGATTGCCTTGAGCATCAACTCTTGTAAACATAGATTTTCCACCTGTTTGGACTAAACTATCAATTTGTTCACCGGCAGCAATGAAACCACCTGCTGCCCCTGCTGCTTTTCCACCGACAACACCTAAATCTTCACCACCACCTAATTTCACAATTCCTTTTTGGACTATACCTTCTACACCGGATAATCCCTGTCCACCTGCTTCAGCAGTTTTAAAAGTATCAAGTCCTGCCATCCCTTCACCGCCTAAAGCAGTTGGTAATTTAGTTCCACCAAACATTTCATCTGCCCCTGATACAAAACCTCTACCAGCACCCGATACTACTGCCCCTGAAAACCTGGTTCCATCTGCTGCCAATTCACCTGTAGTTTGGGCAGCACTACTCAATCCTCTCCCAGCATCTTGTAATAATGCTGGTGTAGTATCTAATCCTTCATCTGCTCCTTCCATCACTCGTCCAGTTTCACCTAAAAATGCTCCCGCTGGGTCTTGTTCTGCTTCTCTTGCTGCGTTTGCTGTATCTTGTGCCGCTACGCTTCGGGTTGCTAGTTGCTGTTTCCTTGCTACCATTGCTCCAGATGTCCTAAATGCGCGCGCTCCAGCAGCACCACCTTGAGCAGCACCTCTAAATCCTCCGTAGAGACCTTTTGATGCTGTAATTACATCCTGAATATCACCAACATTTTCCCCCGTATCTTTTTCTGTTTCAGTATTATCTCCTGCTTTTGTTTTTTTAATTGTATTGTTAAAAGCAGTTAATTTTTTGTTAAACGCCAACTGCCTGTTTTCTCTTTCTAACTCAATTTGTCCGTGTAGTGAATTCTGCTCCATCACAGCATTTGATATCCCATACATATCTGCCATCTTTTATATTTATATTAATTAAAAGTTATTTTTTCATATCGCTTAATTCTAAATCTTCATCTAGTTCAGGGACATCACCAATTATGTTTTGACCCTCTGCTATCAATTCCTCAAAATTTTTATATGCTTTAGGTGGATTGCTTTGGAAATCCATATGAAGAAAATTATATTTATCAGGTGTTGCTTTTTTATAGATTTTTAACCAATTATCTGCTCCACCAAATACATCTCCGTATTCTTCTGCCATCTTTCCTAACTCTTTTTGATTTGGAAAAGGTGAACCAACAATCACATTTGTAGCATTCTGCCTAATGATTGGACTACAAGACCTGAAATTTTGACTACTAATAATTAATAATCTAATATTAAAATGCCTAAATCTACTTGCTAAATGATTTATTCTTGCTTCTCTGCGAATACTACCTAAACAATCATCTAAAATGACCCCAATATCAGGTTGTTCTTCTTTCTTATAAGATTTCTGTTGCTGAACAATACCATCAATAATACTATCATCATAACTATCGTGTGTATCAAATGCTTTCTTTAAGAAGCGGGATGTAATATCATTTGCGATTGTGTTTGATATGATGGTTGTTGTATGGAAACGCTCTTGAGCATCATAGAAACCCATATCGCTGTCGCCTAACAAAAGATTACTGATAATCGTAGATTTACCTGTGCGAACCGGAGAAATCATCAATAATAATGCTCCTCCACCAGCGCCCGCAATTTGAGGGAGATGCGGATGTATTGGAGGGTGGTTGTCGCTTCCGTCATCTTCCAGCGGAACCACAGGCATAATTTTTGGCACACGTTTGCCTTTTCCCACATTATCTGTTTTTCCTGAATCGCTTTTTGTTTGCTTCGCAGACGCGCTCTTGTTATCATTCTTATTCATAATATAAATATTATTTTTTAATTTAAATAAAGAAAAAAAAAATCTCCAATAAAGATAAAATAATGAGATTTGCTATTCCATCCTACAAACGCTCAAGTTTAATTATTAAAAATACATTATCTACTCTTGTTAAGTGTAATGTAAAACTTACAGATATTGATATTTTTGTATCAAGTGAAGATGAAAGAATAGATTATGAAACTCAAATTATCAATAAATTTTTCAGTGAAAAAATTAATGTAATTAATACATCAATTGTAGAATTACACAAAAGGTTAAATTATATACTTAATGAACATTATGATGAAGGGCAAGAAGTTGTATTGATAGAAGATGATATTAGAGCAATCCGTAGAGGTAAAGATACTATCAATATCAAAGAATTTTGTAAACAAGCATTTGATACATTGAGATTTGAGAATTTGTATCTTTGGGGTATATCACCTACCTCTTCACTGATGTTTCATAGAGAAGGATATACAAATGATTTTAAATTTATATTAGGCACATTCTACGGCACAATTGTTAGAAAAGAAAAAGATTTATATGTAAATAATACATATAAACAAGATTGGGAAAGAAGTGTTTTATATACTATAAAAGACAAGGGAGTTGTAAGATTTAATGACCTATATTGTATGACAACTTACAAAACAAAAAAAGGTGGATTAGGTGGTATAGTAGGCACGGATAGATTAGAAAAAGAAATTAATGATGTTCAGTATATGATATCAACCTATCCTGACTATTGCTATCAAAACTCTAAAAAACCTAACGAGATTAAATTTTATCAAAATAAAAAAGTTAGATCGCTTTTAAAAACTAAAACCGAAAATGTTGCCAATTTGGCAACATCTAACCAAAATTAAATGCTGATGCCCAAGGGTCATTAGTTCTATTTAGTGCTGAATTAATATCATTAAACACTTTACTATCGTGAGCATCTCTTGCTTTCTGTTTATATTTCATTTCTTTTCTTTTCTTTCTTTCTGTGTCATATTGAGAGACACCGGCATAAATCATTTTTTGGACTTGGTCTGCTGTGAAGTATTGCTGATTTGCCCCCGCAGGTGCTGGGGCAGGTTCAGGTGTAGGAAAGGTGGGAGTAGGTTGGGGTGTTGGGGTTGGATTTTGTTTCTTTTGTGCCATACGCTTTTCCCGACCTTTCTTTAATGCTTCTAATTGCTTTTCACTCATCTTGCGTTTCTTCTTTTCCTTTACAGGCGCTATTTGGGGTATGATTGGGTCTTCACTGATTGTTTCCTCAACTGGAGCATCAGTCTTGACTTTCTTTGGGGGCGCTTGCTTTGGTTTAAAAATATCCTCACTTTTTAATTTGTCTTTTTTTTTAGGTGGGGGAGGGAGAGGCGATTGTTCCTCCTCAACACCTTCATCTTCTTCATCTAACTCACTTATTTCTATCTCTTCCCTTACTTCTAATTCAGGTTCTTCTCTTTCAGGCATTTCTACTTCAGCAAGGTATGACATATATATATAATCCTAAAACACAAATAAAAATTATTGGATAAATTTTAAAAATTGGAATTATATTTATGTCCCTTTAGGAATAGAACCTACCATCAAATCTCGCATCATATAAATTTATTAGTGAATGCCCATACTTTCTATTGATAGCGTGGACTTTTGGTTCTATCATCTCGTGAAATTCACCTGTAGCACGAGCACCTTGATTAAAAGAAACTTCCCTAAATTGGTTTATGAGTGGGATAATTTCATTTCGGTGATTTGTTTTCGTGTTTATTTCAGTATCTTTTGCGTATTGTATTTGGTATTCGCTGGGTTCTTCCACTGGTTTGGGTGGTGCGTTTTTACCCTTTAATTCTCCAAAAGTTCTAGGAATATCTAATGTTTTGACGTAGTCAGTTCTGTGTTGTCTAAAACCCTCTAATCCGGACATCTCAAAATCCGGCGTATTGTATTGGAAATCCCCCCTCTCTTCGTATTCATTTCCTTCATCATCATCTATATGATATACCGGCGGTTTACCCTCGCTGTATTTAGAGTAAGTATATTCTCTCATCTTATAGAAAGCATACATATTTTTTAATTCTATTAAGGAGGTTCTATTCATCATCAAAAAATTGGCACCCATAGGAAACTTCGCATCAAGTAGATTTAAATATTGTGTCCTACTACCGATCTTTGGTTCTTTACCGATGGACTTAATATCTCTTAGAATTATAAAATCTTGATTATAAATGCGTCTCATAATTTTATTCCAGTATCTAGGTTGTGCTGGGTCTCGCTGAAGAATAAATGCTACCCAAAGCAATTGTTTAAATTCCGGTAATGTTTCCTTATCGTAATACGGATATCTAGTAGAGAAATACAAATCTAAATCTTCTATAGTTGGTATTTTATTTACCCCGTATTTTTTACTTAATTTTTTGAGTAATTCCTTTGGAACTTCTCTTTCTAATTCCGCTCCCAGTGAACCCTCAACTCTAGGGTCTATATTTCCTCCGTAGAAACTACCAGTCATTATAGAATTGTAAGCACCCACATAATAAACAACGTATCTATCAGGATTTGCTGTTTCTGCCACCTCCTCCCCGCCGTAGGATCTATCAACATTATACTTCGCAAAATAACTATTTCTTCCCGCTTCTAATTCTTCTTCAGTAAGAGTGCTTACATCTACTGCTATCCTTTCACTGATATTTCGTATAGTGGGTGCTGTCTTTATATCAGGTAAGTTTGATACATCCATCTTAACAAAATCCTCATATGCTTTACCTGTTCTACCAAGTATTTGTTCATTGATAGTTGGTGGAGTAGGTAGAGGTTTATTTTTAAAACCTGAAATTACAATTTTATTTGATACATTAAATCCTTGAGGATTTGCTTGTAATACTTTTTGATATGATTGCTGTGCTTCTTTATCTTGCTCAACAGATTTCTCATTTAATTTTTGCCCTCTTTTGATTGTTCGTTTTGTTTTACCTTTTACACCTACAAAATATCCACCTGCTTCTAATTCTTCTCGTAAGACTTTTAAAGATTTCCTTTTTTTGTTTTCAGTGAGTTTGATTACTTTATGGGTTTTAATGAAATCCATAATTTCCAATTTGTTTGAGTTGACATCTAAAGTCGGTTTTCCTTCCATTTATATTAATTAATTTATTTATTTTTTGATTGCGTTTTTTTATTTTTTGATGCTCTAACTTTATCTGCTAAATCCTTATCTGCTTTGCCCCAAGTTCCGGGTTGTTTCATCGCGAAACTATAAATTCTTGCTTGACCCCACTGGGTAGCAGACATCTTACCTTTTAAAGATGCTCCACCAACTTTCTTACCCCCTTTGCTTCTCACGCTCTGCGGATTGGATTTGTGTGCCCCTCTCCCACGAGACATTACTTGATTTAAAATACCAGTTGATATACCGGTCAATCTACTGATTTCAGCGATACTATGTCCAGCATCAGGTTTAAATCCATATTTCTTGTTAAACTTCTGCTTATTAGTTGTCATTTTAATATTTATATTATAAAAATTTAATATATAGAAATACAAAATGAGTGATAAACCTTTGTATAAACCCTTCCCAAGTAAAAAAGCAGGGAAGAAGTATTCAGTATACGTTAAGAGCAAAAGCGGTGGTAAAAGACTAATACATTTTGGCGCGAAGGGGATGGATGATTGGCGGTCAGGAAAAGCAACTAAAGAACAGCGTAAATCCTATAGAGCAAGAGCAGCAGGTATCAAAAAGAGCGATGGGTCGCAAGCAATCAAGGATAAGAACTCTCCTGCGTATTGGTCTTATCATTATCTTTGGTGATTTCACTGATAAGCATACTATCCTTTCTTTTTAATTTAGGAGAGGGAATTAGAGTTTCTTGATTTTGTAATATTTCATCTTCTTTATTTATTATTGTTTCTTCTTTCTTATTCATTTTCTTTAATTTTTCATTTTGTTTTTTTGCTTGGTCTTTTAAACCTTTCATCTCTTCTTCACTAGGCGGTCTCCTTTCACAACTGAAAATATAGCATAAATTCATACGACAATGACATTTAGATTGCCAAATTACAAGTAGTAGACTACCAATAGCACCTGCTATCATAACAAAAGCACCTGCTAATTGGTCTACAGACATAGGTTCTACATCAATCAAAGGTTCATCGGCGATCGGTTCATTTGTTGGACTTGACATTTATTTTAATATAAATTTGATTTTATTTTAATGTTCTATATTTATTATTTTTGATGTCATTTGTTGTTGGAGGTTGTAGATACCCTAAAAATTATCAGTGGATTTCTCAACCGCTATCCTCCTTTCCATCCGGTGGTATATGGAAACAGAGACCTAAATACTATCAAGATTATGAAGATGAACTAAATAAACAGAGAAAAGAAAGAGAAAGACAACAAAAACAAAAAAGTGATAAAGAAAAAGAAAACTTCTTTAAAAGATTTTTCGGTGGTTTCTACGGGGGATTTGATGACCCCGAAGAAAAACCGGTGGACAAAGACTACCCTTATTGTGTATTTGGTTTAAAAAGGTCGGCGAGCGATAATGATGTAAAAAAAGCATATAGAAAATCAGTATTAAAAGCACACCCTGATAAAGGGGGAACTAATGAAACATTTAGGAAAATACAGGATGCGTGGGAATATTTTAGAAATATCTGTCAGGGTAAGTAAATTCTTTATAATAGGTGTTCTGCCATTGTCCACCTAAATCCTCAACTTGTTTCTTAAGATTTTTCATACGTAAATACGATTGATGGCGTAAATCTTCTTTTTGATTTTGTAGTCTAACAATTTGTTCGCTATGACTTTCGCTACATTCTTTGAGAAAAGCAATTTCCCGTTTCATTTTGTAATTTTCGTGTTTTAGTGTTTTCTCAATTTTTGTAATTCTTCTGTCTTGATTGTATAGCATACAGAGTGCTGTATCATAAGTCCAATCTTTCATTAATTTTGCTTTTGCTTTGCTCTTACAAGACCTTGATGGTTGTTTGCCGAGTTTTGTATTACACATCACCCACATTTTCATAATACCATCAATGTTTTCGTTCACGTAGTCTTGTGTAATCTCCATACCTTTTCTTAAATTCTATTTTTTAAATACTTACAATTGTTGCCAAATTGGAAACATTTTTGGAAATCAAATTTTTAAAGTTTTTTTGATTTAGATTTAGATTTAGGATTTGGATTTGCTTTTTTGGTGTTGCCAAATGCTTCTTTCGGCGTCACTCGGTTAAAATTTTTCACTCTTTTCGGGACATTATGTTGATTGTGAGATTTCCCATATATCGCTGAGGGGTCTTCAGTATCTACAACTTTCGGTTTCGCATTGATAAATCCTTTTGGCATATTTATATTAGAATGTATTTTTTAATTTCACAGAATAAAATAAAAAAAATATAACTAGTATAAATATAAATGTCTCTAATTGTCACTAGCGCAAGTCAAGATAAGTATGGGCGATTTCAGGGAGGAAATCCTACTAGAACCCTCGCAGGTGTAGAAGCACCCAGTCAGTATCAAAATCATTTCACATCCCCTATTAAAATTCCACCGAATGCTGAAATAGCGGTTGAGAGTGTTAAAATTCGCAGAGATGCTTTAATTGATGTAGAAAGTCAAACATTAATGTATACGTATTTTGGTAAATTACAAACTACAGCACCTGGTTATCAGGAAAGATTAGAGATGCCAATACCCTTGAGACCCTCACCTGGTGTTTATTCCACTGATGAGTGGGTAGATGAACTAGATAAAAAATTTAATGAAAAATATGGAAATCCTGAGATTTTTGGTAATTCACAAGTTATTACTCAAGTAAATGCTAGCGGGGATGCTATTGGTATTGATATCCGCACAACCCAAAGGGGAACTTCTGCCTCGGGAACAGCAGGCAAAAATATAGTTGAGGAGACCGGTGCGATGCTTTCTAACTACTGGAAAAGTCCGGTCAATCTAACAACTGGGTATGAACCGGGCACTGACTGGAGTTGTGCTCACTCTCCAGCAGGCGGTGGACAACCTGTCCTCAAAACTTTCACTAAAAGCGGGGCAAATGTTGGAGCAGATAGTTTAGAGAGATTAGACAAACAATCTTGTAGTGTTCAGGGACACGGGCATCCATTTGGTTTAGTCAACGGAGAATTTGTTGTGCGTGTATTAAATGCCTCTGGTGGCGGTTGGCGTGTTGGTCTAGCGAGACCTCAAATGGAATATTACAGAGATACTACAAGGCAGAATGCTGATGGTAGTTATCAGCGACAAGCATTTGGAAATCTCCTCCCAGGAACACGCCATCCTGATGGTGGATTTTCAGCAGGTGAAAATATGTCTACTCACTATAATAAACACAATCCTTTTAATGGGAGAAATCAACAGGATTTTTATGATTTTATGGTAGAAGATAACGGCACAGATATTCGTGTTTATCAAATGTCATATGATAATACATTATACACAAATCAAATAGTAATGAGTGAAGTTAAGTATTATTATGCCGGTTCACCGCAGGGCATCACAGCACCTCTAACATCTGCTGATTTCTATGCGGATTATGAATACGTGATGTTTAAATGTGTTGGAGATAGGATGACTTTATCTTTTTACAACACAGGTTTAGCAAAGGAAAGTCCAGTAATTTCTCTTACAAGTAGTGCTCAAAGAGATAGATGTTTCTTACCTCTCAGTGAAACTCGTAATGCTCTATACCCAAGATTAAATATAGCAGACAGCGGTGAAAATTTACAGATATATCATTACTCTTCTCATTACACCGCGGGTCAGTATAAATTTCCAACATTAGTTGACGCTACGGCAACATTTACCACAGGAGATGATTTTTATAGTAATAATCGCGTCACTCGGCGCAACGGAACGGAACCTGGAGATGAAAATAGAGCAATTTTAAGAGATGCTTTTGATAGACCTTATTGTTTATCTCAAACATTACTCTGTGATACTAAAGACAAGATGATTGTAGACCAATTAGGTGTATCTACTGCTACCAGTGTGTTTGATGGATTAAACGCAAGCGGGACAGGTATGAACAAAAAGCACGCATATCAAATAGGACACGTAAAACCTGATAGCAAATATGATTATCTTGAGGGTAAATATAGAACTGAAGAATTTAGTGGACAAGCAAAGATGAATAGATTAGTTGGTTTCCCTAATAAATCACTGATAGACCAAGATGATGGGACTGCTTCAGGATACGTCAATGTCTCTGCCAATCATCTACAGGTAAATTTCTTATCTTTTAAAGCACCCGATTTTAGGGTTCATTCAGCATATGTTAGAATTAGTAATATGCCGATCCAATCATACAACGGAGCAAAACAAAGTGTAAGTAAAATACTCTATCATTTGCCACGTTTCACAAATGATGGTAGAGAATACGGAGATTTATTTTTTGCTCCAGGGGAAAAGACTTATGTTTCTCTTCACAATCCAGGAAGTGAAATATTAAACAATATAGAAGTCCAACTTGTAGACGTTAATGAGAGACCCATTAGCGACATTAGTGGAAATACAATTGTTGTTTTTCATTTGAGGCAAAAATCCTAATTTGTTGCCAAAATGGCAACATTCGTTTAAATTTAAAAATAAAAATATATATTAAGTTAATAATGGAATTACAAGATACAACAAAAATGTTTGGTGTTCATATGTCTCATTCACGGAAAGAATTACTTGATATCATTAGAGTATTTAAATTACCAATTACAAATAAAAATGATAAAAATAAAAAACAATTACAAGATGCGATTGTTGAGGTTGTAAGGTATTTAGACAATGTAGAACCCGAAGATGAATATTTTTTTATTAATTGTAAAGAAGAATTAATAGATTATTTAATCAAACAAAATCCTGCTAAAACACTTACAATCAAACAAAAAACTGAAGTAATGCTAACGGCAAAAAAACTTATTGCTTATTCACGCAATGGATATTATCTAATTCCTCAAGGGTATATGGATGCTATTGATGTCTACAAGGATGCCACATATATCGCAAAATTCCCTGAAATACCAAGTGTTAGAAAAGCAATAGAATTAGTCAATAAAGACCCAAAACTACGTGATAAAATTGAGATGGTAATACCGCGTAGAGTTAAGAAAGAATTAGAAAAGCGTAAGGCAATCAAGCAGGCAAACATCCCGCTATTTATCAAAAGGGGTGAGTTTGTCCTTACCTTTGATTAAGTTGTAAAGTATTTAAAAAATAGAATTCTAAAGAAGGTATGGAGAACTTCAGCAAGTATTTTTCTAATTATGAGATGGATGGTCTAGATGTTGCTACTTGTAAATACGATGAAAGATATTTAGTTTATAGCAACGGAATGCTATACAACAGCAAATATGAGAAATTTGTTATCCCTGGTGGTAATGGAAAAAAGAGCAAATATTTGTCATATAACTTTTATCCAAATAAAAAAAAAACAACTAAGGTATATATTCACAGATTGGTGGCAGAGCATTTCTTGGAAAATCCTAATGCGCTGAGGGATGTTCACCACAAGGACAGCAACCCTCTCAATAATGATGTTTCTAATTTACAATGGTTATCTCATAAAGATAATTGTTCACTGAAAATAACATTAAAACCCCTTGAGTTAATATCTCAAAGACCGAATGCCTATCTAACAAAAATTAAAACAGGTCAATATATTTTATCATACAAAGGTAAGCACGCTCCAAAAATACGCAAGTATGTTGGGAGGTCGCTAGAGGATGCTAGGGAAATTAGAGATAATTATTTTCATAATTGTGTCGCATAAACTCTAGATGCTGTTTGGACTTCGTGTCCTCTCCACATCGCATATTTGATTTTATCTTGAGTTGTTCCAGTATCCCAAATCTCTGTAATTAATAATTTTGTAATGTCAGTAGCACTTGCTGTTATGTCATACTTTTTCAGTAATCTTTTTGTCCAAACAGACAGATTGTTTCTCATTTTTTCTTGTATCTTTTCTTCGGTTCCTTCACTTGCTTTAAAGAATAGGTATTCATCCGCAATTTTATCTTTTGCTAAATATTCAGTAAACAAATCACATAAGATATCATCGCATTCTATTTCTCTGCTACCAAATTTCTTGCTTGTTTTATATCCGTTAAATGAGAACATCATTCTGTCATCATTCACAACAAGATAATTTGTAATACCTTTATCTTCTAATTTAGTGAAATCATCATAATGAATAGGTTTCAGTGTAGCGCTTTCTAATCTAAAAGGGTATTTTGACAGAATGTGAAATAGTATATAATTTTTAAGATTTGTTTTTGATTTACTGCTTTTTTCCATCAAATCATCTCTAATTTCTTCTAAATCACCTCTACTAATTTTTGTATTTTTGATTGGATTTTTTCTTTGAGCATCTGCCCTTCTAACTTGTAATTCAGTTTCTAGATCGGCATAGGTATCTTTCATACTTAAATTTAATACTTCATTTGCTACAATTAGAGCATTTGTATAAGATAGCATTGTTGAGTGAGATAATTTCTTACCATCCCAAGAGGATTGTAAGCAAGCAAAAGTATGCCCTACATCTTCTACCATCGCACTGATTTGTGATACATCTTCGGGGTCTTCTCCGTAGCATCTATTGTATAATCTACGAATATTATTCACTATAATATCTCTGCTGGATGTTTTCCTTTTCCCATTGTCAATTGCTTGTAGCATTTTTCCAAAGTTTTCCATTTTATATTTGATTAAGATTTTAATTTTTAAAATCAAATTTTTAATCTTTAATTTTATTAATATGTCAAATAATCCTTTTTTAGCAAGTGTTCACCTGACAGATGAAGAATGCGATTTGTTAAAAGGCAAATATTTGGATGATAACTCATACGACCATTTAATCACTGAAAATTGTGATTGCTACAAACCTGATGGTAGTATTTTATTTAAATTTAGAAAAAATCTATTAAATTCTAATGAATGTGAAGTTGGATTTCTTGCTTTTAAAGGGTTGGCAAAATCAACTAGAGGCAGGGGAGCATCGGCAGGTCAAATAGACCCAAATTCTACTTACTGGAAAAAAAGGAAAATTGTAGAAATAGCATCTGGTGGATGGTCAGCGAATTATGAAGTGAATGGCAAAAAATCAAAAATGAAAGTCCAAAATGAAGTAGCAAGTAATGCTGTTGGTTGGTGGGGTGAAACAAATAATTTAGGTATTAATTATCCCTGTCGGTTGACACATTACACTAGACAAGAATTTTTAAAATTAGAAGATGGACAATTTGTAATACAAAAGATAGGTAATTCATATAAAAATCTAAATCCTGAATGTTATGAAACTCAAATGAAACAAGCAATGCTAAATCCAAAGATGAGACTTGGAGATACTCCTTTCTCAACAATTACAATTAATAGAAATTTTAGGACAGCAGTTCATAAAGATGCTGGTGATTTTGGATTTGGTAATTTATCAGTATTAGAATACGGGCATTATCACGGAGGATATTTTGTATTACCAAAATACAAAATAGCAATTGATATGAGAGCGGGAGACCATCTCTGTGTTGATGTTCACGAATATCACGGAAATACAGAATTATATGAAACTGAAGAAGATAAATCACTGAATGATAAATTACCGGATATTTATAAAGATAATTTAGAGGTTGGTGTTTTAGGATTAAATAACAGGTATGCTAGAATTAGTTTAGTATGTTATCTCCGTGATAAAATCAAAGATTGTAAGAAAGAATTAGACCCTTCATTAATTAGTCCTGACCAACCACCTGATACAAAATTAAGAGTAATGTTTGTAAATAAAATTGATGATTCGCAAAAAAGGAAAAAATATTATAATACAAATTGGAATAGGATTTCATCTTACGAAGAAGGATTACACAGAATTATAAAACACCAATTAAAGAATATAGTAATCATTGATGATGATTTCGTATTAATCAAAAGTTTAGGTAATAGCAAAAAATTTAATAAAGATGGTATTACATTTCTAAATGTTGCCAAAAAGGAAACAAAAGGGAATTATGAATTACAAAACAAAGTAGAAGGAGGTTTAGCGTTTTATGTTCCAACTTGGCAAATTGCTTTGCGTCTTCTTTCACCACAAAGTTCAGTGAAAAAATATTATAGATCTCCAAATGTATTCACCCAAGTCTAAAATACACTTAAAAAAACATTCAGTAATTAAATTAACATAAACGACAACCCAATTTTGAGTAATAGAATTAAATTTGATTTCCACATATTTCTAAATCTACTATACAAACAAAAAAGAATGAACAACAACACCGGAAAGATGCCATCCAGCGAAGAGAAACTCGTTGCTTTTAACATACTGCGCAAAATGCCACAAGACCAACTCAAACACATTTGGTCTCAATGCTGTAGTGGAGAAATGCCAGCACTGAAAAAGTTAGCAATCAAGGGTATCCTTGATAGCGGTGAATTTAAACTCACTATCAACGGGAGCGATGGGCACGCAGAGAAAGCAGTAGCAGAAGACACCATCCGTCGCATAGTTGTAGTGCTTTCCGGCATACAGCAGGGCACAAATGAGCACTCTTTTGATGACCTAGTGCTGATAATGGGTGATTACGAACCACCACCCACCTCTCAAATGCTAGTGCTTACAAAAAATCATCGTGAAGTGCTAGCAAACTTTGCTATGAGAATGAGAGCAGACCAAAACCCAGTAGAAATTTGCGATTTCCTCCGCAGAGAACTAGTAGTAGGTGTTGAGCAAGAACTGATAGAACTTCTTACACTGAACCTTATGAATTCTGCTGATGACCTCCGCAAACGCAGAGGCAACAGCGGTCTTTACGATGAGGGTTGGTCTTGGAAGATGCTGGTAGATGCTGTATCACATTACGATGTGCCAAGTGATAGAAGCAAGGGTAGTGATTGGTGGATGGAAATTCACACACTACCACCAAATCCAAATGTCCAAGCAGTCCACGGGACAGAGGGAGACTGGGAAGAACTTTCCACTGAACAATCAAGTCCTACTCCAACGCAACCTGCTCCTGCTACGCAACCTGCTCCTGCTACAACACAACCAACACCAGCGCCTACTCCTCCGGCACCAGTAGAACCCAAGGTAGAACTCATCCACGATATGATACACAAGGAACAGAGAGACAAACTAGTAGCAGAAACAGGTAGTCTAATGTTTCCTGCTCAACGCAGGAAAGTTTCTCCAAGCAGTTTTACAAAGTCCACTTGGGCAAAACTTCGCAAGAAACATAAGATGACTGGTAGATGGGAAATCTACATTGACACAAACCCATCCATCAAGAGACAGAATAAAGCACTGAAATACAAGGAACCTCACTTTTGCGATGATTGGGAGGGGTCTTATGACTGCCAAGATTTTGGGCATAGGGTAAGTGATTACCCCTACGGAAATTTACTACTTGTGAAAATTAATTAGCAAAGCATACTTCGTTTAGACTACCAAAACCATCCCCTCTCATATTCCCTCTCCTCTGTTATACTAGATAGCGCCTTTAATTTAGTATTAATTTTTTTTATCTCTCTTTTTAATTCTTCTATTTGTAATTTTAGCAGTTTGATTTCGTATTGTGCTAAATCAATCGGTCTGTCAGGCATTATTTAATCCATATATTTAAAATTATTTATGTTTTTTAATAAAGTTTTTTTATGTCGCTGAATTAATTTTTCACAGATATTTTTATCATTACAAGGATAATATCTAGGATTACCACCGCAGTTGAGTAAAGGGTAATCAGTTCTCCAATTTCTCAAATGTTGAGGGTAAACTCCAAACATAAAATCATCGCAATACCAATTAGTCAATTGAGGTGGATAGACCCAACCAAAGTAATCAATATGTTTTCTGTGAATTAAAAATTGAGTTGCTATTTTATCATTATTGCTATACCCAGCACTCCATCCCCAATTGTTGTTTTTCTTTAGCATTTTTACAAATAATCCTAACCAATTTTTATCATTAGGAAATAAAATATCATCCCCGATTACCATTAGATAATCAGTTTTAACTAATGTTGCTAAATAATTCCAAATTTTAACAACGTTTCCTGCGTCAGGTTCTACTGGTATCCAATGTATCAACATTCCAAATTGTTGGAATTTGTCTCTTTCTTTTTTCTGTGAAAAGATTTTATCATCTTTGTCGTATCCAACAAAAATATGACCAATAAGACTAGACCTATGCTTGGCAAGACTTTTAAAAAATATTCTATAAAGGTGTGTATCTTCCGCAAACTCAAAATCAGTATTCCGCGAAGTTGTAGGAACAATGAAATCAACAGCATTCATCAATATAATAAAATCTAAGATATTTATTTTTATAACAAAAATAAAAAAATCTACTTACTATAAATTATGTTTTTAAAAATTTATTATTATTTGTTTCCAAAACGGCAACAAATCAAGAAAACAAAAATACAAACAGATACAGAGTTTGATACTTATATTAAGTATGATAGTGTTTGGTTATAAATGTTTCCAAATTGGCAACATTTTAAAAAATATAATTAAAATTTATATCTCTAATTAAAATAAATGGACGAGCACCTGCCTAATTTACTTTATACAAATGTGAAATTAAATCTCAGTGATGATGAATTACCAAATATATCTATTCTTATGCCTTGTTGGAGACGTAGAAAATTCATACCTTTAATAATAGCAAATATCAATAATTTAGATTATCCGCAAGATAAATTAGAATTATGTATTTTACAAGATGGAGACCAAGATTTGTTCATTGATGAAACAAGATTACAAAAGTTTAGAAACGCAATCCATCCTGTAAGATTAACATATAGGTATGAACCTAATGTAAGAAGAACAATCGGTGAAAAGAGGAATAAATTGGTCAAGATGGCATCTTACAAATATTTGGCAAATATGGATAGCGACGATGTATACATAGATACATATTTGAGACATTCTATTAATGCTCTATTACAAGAAAAAGCAGGTATTACTACCTCAACTTCTATGACTTTTGTGTATCCCAAATTAGATTTTAAAACTTCAGCGATTAAATGTGCTTTTAAGAAACAGGGACACGAAGCGTGTTGTGTATACACTAAAAAATATTTTAATTCTATGAAAGGATTTTCTAAATCATCAAAAGGTGAAGGGGCAAAATTACTTTCAGGTAGTGATGACCAAATAATCAATTTGGACATAATGAAACTTATGATTTGTGTAGCACACGATGGTGAAGAAGGTAATACAATTGATAAAATCCAATTCACTGAAGAAAACCAAGGTTTATTTGAGTTCCTTGATGGAGCGTGGAAAACACTACTCAAGCAAATCGCTGAACATTGACATAGACGACAACCCGATTTTGAGTAATGGATATAAATTTGACTTGGTGCTAATTCTACTTCTAGCATTACAAACAACTATACAATATGACTTCCACACAAATGCCGACAAATGCGATCGCCACTGAACAAAAGGTAATGGACATCTATGAGTGGGCAAACTACGCCAAAATGCTGTCCCACGCACTCCTGCGCAACCAACTACAGCGCGCCTTCCAAGAGCACCGGGAAGATGAGAAAGATGAGATAGAAATAAACTTTCAGGAAGACGATGTCCGCGCACTCCTGGCAGACAACCCATCCTCTAGAAATCTTGACAGCAACCACAAGATATTTGGAGAGAGCACGAAGATGGGGATTTACCAGTGGATTGATAGCGACGACCTGCCCAAATCAGTCGCAAATGAAATCTTCCCTGCTGGGATACCTCAATTCATCCAGTATTTGCTACAAGTAAGTGGAGACGTGAACGACCTTTGGTATCCCGACCCTGAGAATGATGAGGAAATCTACACCATCAAAGATTTTAGAATTCGTCCAGTGAACCAATTTCGCATTGAGTTGGTGGTTCACTTTGAGAAGCAACACTTTGTAGAGTGTCTTGTAGATGGAGAGCAATACCTAGCAAAGGATTGCTATACCGACGGAGAATTCTTCATCCACGAAGACAACTTTTCCAATTTCACCCGCGTCACTCACTAGTTTAGAGCATAAAATCCATTATCATCTACAATTACATCTATCTCCTCTTCTTCCCCTGAACTTTCCTCACTAGAGTATTCTAAATCAATTAATTCTATAATATTTTTTATGTAATCAACTAAATCATCTCTTTTTTCTGTCATTAGAATTGCTAAAATGTCAGTGAATTTATCGTTGTCCATTTTTACAATTGACAATAAATAAAAATAAATTAATAAAACATAAATAAAATTACTTATACAGACCGCGGACTGCTTCCGGTTTTCCAACAACTGCGATACCCTTTGGTTTGTTCTTTGACCCCTTTGGTCTGCCTCTACCTCTCTTTGCTTTTGATGCCATAGGTGGTGCTGACCCTGTCTTAATCAATTTGCTTCTATCGGGTTTGATTTTCCTACCCTTTACATTTGGTGGGATTGGTGGTGGTTTCTTCTTCCCACTCATCACTGGAGCATCTCCACCCTTTACAAGTGCTTTGCGAAGTGTTCTTTTCTGCGGTTTCTGTTCACCTCCTTTACCTGTTGTAATTTCCATCTTACCTCTAACAATCCTTTTTCCAGCGTGGTCTATCCTGTATCCCATATCAGCGACTTCTTTGAGTAGGGCACTACGACTTTTGCTATCAACACCCTTTATCACTGAAAGTTTGTTGTGCTGTCTTACAAGGTTGCGTATTTCCCCTAAACTCAATTCTCCTTTGGCAACTTTTGGCATTATTTATATTTATTAATTATAAAAATAAATTAATAAAACAAAAATAAAAAACGGGTAATGTTTCCAATTTGGCAACAATTAAGGTTTTGCTACACAAAAAAAATAATCTAATCTAATTTTTGTTTGGTTTTCTAATTTTTTGATTTTTGTTTGGTTTTCTAGTAGTGTTGGTATCCCTTGCTCCAATTGACAACATCAAGGTCGTGCTTGTCATTTGCGCACCGCTCTACCAAGGTGCGTAGCAACTCTTGGCACATTTCAGTGCTGCCGTGCTTGTCTACAAATGCTTGGAGTTGCTGGGACATATGGGCACACAATCCTACAGAGCAAGAATACGTGCCACCTGGAAACTCCATCATATCGTCATCACGCACCTCAAATGCCCACAGCACACGCCCATCTTTCTCCTCATCATCATTGATGGTTAGCGTCACTAGGGATTTGCCGTTGAGGCGCGACCCTATCTGCCAATCCCCCTGGATTGTTGGGTGGTCGGGCAAACTCCACTCAATCAACTTGTCCACCTGCTCTTGGACGCGCTCAAAGTCGTGCTCCATCTGTGTTAGTGCCTTGATGTCTGCGCAGACCTGCTCCATCTCCAGGGCGGTGGGTGGAGTATCCAGTGGTTTCACTGCTAGGCAGTATTCGTCTCCATCAAACATCAACTTGCCGAAAGTGTAGGTCTTGACAACGGACATACTGGAGGGTTGAGTTGCGGTTGAGTTGCTTGGG
>VMHT01168349.1_pt1 | contig 29246 bp, 29 predicted proteins | sample 4693611 | NCBI WGS metagenome assembly VMHT01 (sample SAMN12280063, study PRJNA550983) | marine metagenome | isolation source: seawater sampled from same location over 5 years 0.02-0.2 micron viral filtrate | place: USA: collected off the coast of southern California halfway between the port... ... | reverse complement strand
ATCTTTGGAGACTTTGACTTCGCTATGCTTGGAGATATCCACCGAACGCAATATTTAGATAAAGCAAAGCGAGTGTGGTACTCTGGTTCAACCGTACAGCAGAACTTTGGTGAGAGCGAACTCAAAGGATATCTCATATGGAATATCCACTCGAAAGATAAGCACAATGTCGAAAAGAGATTGTTCAGGTCCCCACGACCATTCATCACTATCGAACTCAACAAGGATGGAACTTTACCCAAGAGAGATGTACCTCGAGGATCTAGGTTGCGGTTAGTCTCTAGATATAACTTGCCTGTTGCGAAGCTCAAGAGAGCCTGTGACTATGCTCAAGTTAAGTGGAGCCCCTATACTGTTAGTTTTGTAAACAAAGCCGCTCACGGTGCTCTCAGCGCCTCTGGTATCAATACTACGGGTAAATCCATAAACATGCGAGATGAGAAGAACCAAGAAAAGTTCCTCTTGCAATTCCTCGAGAACAAAGAAATAGAGAAGCAAGTCAAAGACAGAGTTTTAGAATTGTCTCGAGATTATCTCAAGAAGGTATCTAACGGAAACGAAGTATCTCGTAACGTTTTGTGGGATATTCGTAAAATGACTTGGAACAACCTATTTAACTACGGAAAGGGCAACACTATTGACTTCACAAAAATCAATGGTCTTGTCGGTATCTTTGGTAAGAACTACTCAGGTAAGTCCTCTATCATTGACGCAGCCTTGTTTGGCCTTTTCAATACGACATCCAAAGGAGAAAGAAAGAATGTCCATATCATCAATCAAAACAAAGAAAGAGCTTCTTGTCGCCTCGAGATCGCTGTCGGCGATGATGTTTATAAAATTGCTCGAAGCCTCGAGAAAACAACCACAAAGTCTAAAGGCAGGGAAGTCCAGTCAGCGAAAACTGACCTAGATTTCACAAAGTACAACTTTGGAACTCAAGCGGAGTCCAAGAACGGCGACACCCGCAACAAGACTGATGAGAACATTCGCAAGACATTCGGTACCCTTGAAGACTTCATGATGACGTCCTTGGCGGCACAGAATGATTCTTTCGGCTTTGTCAACGAAGGTTCGACAAAACGTAAGGAGATCCTTGCGAAGTTCCTCGATCTACAGATCTTTGATCAAATGCACAAACTCGCTAAGTCAGACTCATCAGAGATGCGAGGTGTTATCAAGCACCTCAATTCTGTTGATTGGGAAAAGAAGTTGGCAAGAGCCAATGACGAATTCCAAGAGATCCTCGAGGATATCACACAGCAACAGAACCTATGCGAAAAACACAAGAACAGATTGACCGAACTCGAAGATGAGCAATCTTTCATTCAAGATCAAGTTGAAGCAGCATCTCAAAAAGAGATTGATGTAGATGATGTTAAATCATTGCTCTCAAAGGCTCGTAAATCGCTCTCAAGCAATTCTAAAGAGATGGATAGGCTATCTACCGAGATCGCTACAAAACGCTCTACAATTGAAAATTTGACGCTTAGATTACCATCTTTGCTTGAAGAGTCGACCACTGCACAAGAAGAACTTGATGCTTTGGAGATTATCAAGTCAAATATGAGAGAGACTCAAAAGTCTGTTGACAAGGCAAAGCGAGAGAAGTCAAGGCTTCAATCAAAGATCGACATGCTTCATGACCACGAGTACGACCCGAACTGTAGATTCTGTTGCGACAACGAGTTTGTAAAGAAAGCTGAGGAAGCAAAAGTTACAATCGTAGACATACAGAAGGACATAGAGAATCTTAATTCCGTAATGCTTGATTTGAAAATGAAAGCGTCGTTGATCAACGAAGTTTATTCGGAAGCAGTTGTGCGAGACTACGAAGTTCAGCGAGACACTCTTGCTAAAGAACAATCAGAAGTTCGTAACATGTCTCTGCAGTGGGAGAACTGTGAAGGTAAGGTATCTCTGATGGAGCGACGTATCCAAGATTACGAAGCAGACATCGCATACTACAACGATAACATCGAAGCGTATGAGAACCTTACGTCATTACGTCGAGACCTACAGGCAATTAATAAAACTGTATCCTTGAAAGCAGATCAAATCAAGAAGTGCGAAGGTAAAGTTCTTGAGTACATGTCGGAGAAGGGATCTGCTAAGAGAACTATCGAAGAAGCAGAGGAGCGCATACAACAAATTAAAGCAGCAGAGAGAGACTACATAGCATACGACTTGTTTGTGCAGGCCACACATGCTAACGGTATCTCTTACGAGGTGATCAAGTCAATGATGCCCGTCATCAATGCAGAGATTCAAAAGATCCTATCATCAATCGTAGACTTCGAAGTATTCTTTGACAATGACGGAGACAAGTTGGAAGTATACCTACAACACCCGAAGTATGACCCTAGACCTATGTCGATGGGATCCGGTGCTGAGAAGACAATTGCTTCTATGGCTATCCGTCTTGCTCTTATATCCGTATCATCTTTGCCTAAGCCATCATGGTTTATTCTTGATGAGCCGGCGACAGCATTAGACGCTGAGCACATGGAAGGCTTCACAAGACTATTGCAGATGATCAAGGCTCAATTCAAGACCGTACTGTTGATTACTCACCTAGATTCTCTCAAGGATGTGGTCGACAAAACAATTGAGATCGATAAAGTCGATGGATACGCACACGTCAATTTGTAGATAGTTGAACTATTTAGAGCATTCTTTTGGAGGATTTATTATGGAAAATGAAGACAAAGGGATGCTCGATTGTGTTCAAGAGAAACTTATCTCTCGGAAACTTTTAGTATTCGCAGTAGCAACTGCCTTAATGTACTTCTCAGACTTGAATTCTGATACGTGGGGCATGATTGCTATAACTTACATCGGTGGCCAAACTGCGATCGATTTCGCCAAAGCTTGGAGGAATGGGTAATGTGGGATTGGATTAAAGATAAGTGGGAGCTTGTGGCTTCCGGAATCGTTGTATTGACGGTTTTTATTCTTGGTCGCAAAAAACAAGTTGCTGCCGAGGAGATGGTAGAGGGTATTATTGAAATAAAGAAAAAGGAAGCAGAAGCCGTCAAAAAGATAGCAGGACAAGAAAGATTACAAAAGGCTCTTGCTAGGAAGAAATATTCAGAATCAAAATTAGCCTTGATAAAACAAAGAGCTACCGCTCAAAGCGATTTAGAAAAAGAAACAATCGAAAGAAAAATTCAACTCATTGAATTGGCTAAAGAAAATCCAGATGAGATCGACAAGATCTTGCTGGAAGAGTTTAACATCGCGAAGCTAAAATGATTTGGCTTCTCACCGCACTATCACTTGCTGAGCCGCTGATGACTCCTTTGTCCGAAGGAGAGGCGGCTCCTTTTGCTGGTAGACTATTCAATGACGAAGCTGTTGTTTCAATAATCACAATGAAAGAGTTTGCAGAATCTCAGTGTACAATCAACTCCGCTCTTGATTTTTCTCTTCAACTTGCGGAAAAACAGCACCAAATTGACTATTTAGACATTGAAAAGCAAGCTTTGCAAGCGAAGTACGATGCGATGGTAGAGATCAAGGATGAAGAGATTGAGACCCTAAGAAGATACTCAAACACAAAGAGATCTTCGTGGGCATTCTTTGGAGGATTTGCTCTCGGTACCACAGCGTCATTACTGACCTATTATGCTGTTAACAAAATAGATGTGAGTGTTCAATGAGTAAAGATCCAAATTATGCAATTAAAGTAGAAAAGGCGATCGCCGAAAAGTATGGACAAGAAGCAGTTGTGAACCCCAAGTCGCAATGGGATGACGATAAGGAAGAACAGTACCTTAGTGAACTAAAGTCCAACTATCGACACGATAAATCCGAGAGCGAGAAAGAAGACTTGGATGGGGTTTTAATCTCAAAAGAACTACTTAATAGAGAATCAAAGCGTTCATGTCCGACATGCAACACGTATTCATTCAAATCCGTCGATGATTTATATATGACGAAATTTGGTTGTTGCAACAAGTGTTATATTCAGTGGGTTGAAGGGCGAGAAGAAAGATGGAAATCAGGTTGGAGACCAAACAAATGAAACTCAATAAACAAACATTAAAAAGAATTATTAAAGAAGAACTTGAAGCTATTATGAATGAGTCAGATCGTTTTCAAGGACAAATTCCACAAGAGCTGTGGTCCATAAGTGATTACGAAGATGCTCGAGACGAAGGAATGCTTAGTCGCCTTAGTAGCTACAGCGACGAAGAGCTTCAAATGAAAATTGAACAACTTAAAGAAGAGATTGCTGAAGAAGATCCGTATGATAATTATGATTCCACAATTGCTCCGAAAGAAGCATTGATCAACTTTATTCAGGACATCTTACAAGGGAGATAACAAATGAGCAAAGAAACATTAGAAATTATTGAAGGACTCGCACAAGCTGCTGCTAACGGGTCATATGACGGAGCTCAACACATGGAGAACTATTCTCTCGATGGGCAGATTCGCAACATCGGACTTAAGCGAGAAGAAGGAATTCCTCTTCTTGATAAGCGTTGCATTGACGGATTCAAGGTCAAGTTCTATGGAGACTCTATGATCATCAACTATCAATCTGATGTTAGAATGAAGGAACTCAAAGACAACGGTTTTGAAAACGACATCGTTCGCACAATCAACGAAGTAAAGAAGTTCTTGCAAAAAGAGTATAAAGCTGTAACAGGCAAGTCTGTATCATTAACCGCTAAAGGTGATCCACAAATTATTGTACAAACAACCTCTCGCGTACGTACATTTGTACAAGCGTACCAACACTACAAGATTGGCGGTCTCAAGATGGATCAAATTGTTGCTCCATCCGAAGATACCACTCGAGATATCACAAAAAAGTTCTTAGAGGCTGCAAAAGCTAAACGACCTCAAAATGAATATATCAAGCCATCGGATAACCAGAAAAAATAGGGGAGTAAATGAAACTCACCAAAAATGAAATCGTCAAAGAACTTGTAAAGTGCGGAAAAGATCCTCAATACTTCATCGACAACTATTGTAAGATCTCGCACCCTATGCATGGCCAAATTCCTTTTAAGACTTATGACTATCAGAAGGAGATGCTCAAGAACTTTAACGATTATCGTTTTAATGTAATTTTAAAAGCAAGGCAGCTCGGGATCTCAACTATCTCGGCTGCTTATGTTGCTTGGTTCATGTTGTTTCATCGAGAAAAGAACGTTCTCGTTATCGCAACCAAACTATCCACAGCAACAAACCTTGTAAAGAAGGTAAAGATGATCTTCCGCAACCTCCCACAATGGATGTTAATTGCGAAGATCTCAGTTGACAACAAACAGTCATTCGAATTAACAAATGGCTCTCAAGTAAAAGCTGGAACCACATCAGGAGATGCTGGTCGTTCGGAAGCTTTATCATTGCTCATTATAGACGAGGCAGCGTTCGTTGACGGCCTCGAAGAGCTTTGGACGGGTCTTTACCCTACTTTGTCTACAGGAGGGCGCTGTATCGCTCTCAGCACCCCTAACGGCGTTGGAAATTGGTTCCACAAAACCTATACGGAATCTGAGAACTCGATGAACGATTTCTTTCCAACAAAACTAAACTGGGATGTCCACCCAGACCGAGACGATGAATGGTTCGAGAAAGAAACTAGAAACATGTCCAAACGACAGATCGCACAGGAGCTGGAGTGTTCCTTCAATGCGTCTGGTGAGACCGTAATAAACCCAGAGGACCTTCAACGTCTTCACGAAAACATTACTGCACCCGTTTATAAAACCGGATACGATCGCAACTATTGGATCTGGGAGCGGTACGAAGAAGGTGCGCCGTACCTATTGGTGGCTGATGTTGCGCGTGGAGATGGAGCTGACTTTAGCTGCTTTCATGTGTTGAGAGTTGATAATATGTCCGTAGTTGCTGAGTACCAAGGCAAGCCAGACCTCGATATGTATGCCGACATATTGTACTCTGCTGGTAATGAATATGGCTCATGTCTATTGGTTGTTGAGAACAACGGTATTGGTATCGCAGTCCTCGAGAAACTAAAAGACATGAATTACAAAAAGATCTACTACTCGATCAAGTCAACTCACGAATATGTGGAGTCATATTTGGCGGAAGGTGACGACCGAGCAGTGCTTGGCTTTACGACATCTACCAAAACGAGACCGCTAATTGTAGCTAAATTGGAGGAGTACGTTAGAAACAAACTAATTAATATACACTCCAATCGTGTTTTTCACGAACTAAAAACTTTTATTTGGCACAACGGCAAGCCACAAGCAATGCGATCTTACAATGATGATTTGGTTATGTCCCTAGCAATAGCATGTTGGGTTCGAGACACAGCCCTCTCAGAAAACGAAAGAGACATGGCTTACAAGAAGGCGATGCTTGGTGGTTTGATGAAGTCAACAACAACGATGAACACTCAAATCAAAGGTCAAAAAATCTACAAGGAAACGTTCGAGGAAAAATACGAGGAGGAAATAAAAAAAGCAAAAGAATTTTTGTGGATATACAAAGGATAGAAAATGGCTCGTAACGATAGAAACCCGAATAATAATCAAAATGATTTATTTAAAGCTTTAACAAGAATGTTCTCGGGGCCTATGACCCAACGACGAACACAGTCTGGTCGACAACTACGACGACGCCATCTTGATATTTATGCGAAGCGCTTTAGATCAGCTTCCGGACAACAATTCAAGAAGTCAGAATACAACCCAATGAACGTCATGGCTTTGAACATGATTTCAAACAGAAACCGTTCAGAGCGTTATGTCGACTTCGACCAAATGGAATTCACACCAGAGATCGCATCTTCTCTCGACATCTATGCAGACGAGATGACGACTCACTCAGCATTGACTCCAATGCTTCACGTCAAATGCCCCAATGATGAGATCAAGTATCTCCTTCATTCTCTCTACTACAACACCATGAATGTAGAGCACAACCTTTTTGGCTGGGCAAGAACGATGTGTAAATACGGAGACATGTTTTTATACTTGGACCTTGACGAAGAGAAGGGTCTACAAAACTGTATTGGCTTGCCTCCGCAAGAAGTCGAGAGACTTGAAGGAGAAGATCCAACAAATCCAAATTACGTCCAGTTCCAATGGAACAACGCTGGGCTTACATTAGAGAATTGGCAAATGGCTCACTTTAGAATTCTCGGACACGACAAGCATGCTCCTTATGGAACATCCGTTTTAGAGCCCTCCAGACGCATCTGGAGACAACTTACGCTGCTCGAAGACGCAATGATGGCCTATCGTATTACAAGGTCACCAGAGCGCCGTCTGTTTAAGATTGACGTTGGAGGTATCGCACCACAGGATGTTGAGCAATATATGCAAAAAGTCATGACTCAAATGAAGCGTCACCAAGTTGTAGATCCTACCACAGGACGCGTAGATTTGCGTTACAACCCGCTTTCGATTGAAGAGGATTACTTTGTACCAATTAGAGGCGGACAGTCCTCAACGGACATTACCAGCCTTCCAGGAGGGCAATTCACAGCACAGATCGAAGATGTGAAATATCTCCGAGACAAATTATTCTCAGCATTGAAAGTTCCACAATCATACTTGTCAATGGGGGAAGGGTCTACTGAAGACAAGACAACTCTCGCACAAAAGGACATCCGATTCGCTAGAACTATCCAAAGACTCCAACGTGTGTTAATCTCTGAATTAGAAAAGATTGGAATCGTACATCTCTATACTCTCGGGTATCGTGGAGACGACCTTCTTAATTTCAAACTGTCTCTCAACAATCCATCTAAGATTGCTGAAATGCAAGAGCTTGAGCACTGGAAGACAAAGTTCGATATCGCTGGTGCTGCGACTGAAGGATACTTCTCTCGACGTTGGGTATCTGAGAACTTGCTTGGCTTGTCTCAAGATGAATACCTCAGAATGCAAAGAGAGATGTTCTCCGACAAGAAGTTCATGACTGCTCTTGAAGCCGCTGCACAACCTCCTGAGGAAGGCGGCGGAGACGCTGGTGGAGGCCTCGGAGATCTTGGTGGAGGTGGAGACCTAGGCGGAGACTTAGGAGGCGATCTAGGTGGTGATTTGGACCTTGGTGGAGATGATGCTGGAGGAGATGCGCCTGATGCGTCTGCCGGAGGAGATGATGCCGATGATGGAGATCTCTTGGCTGAACCACCTGCGAAACGTGATGATGACTCGAAACGTCGAGGACCATACAAGAAGCACAAGATTTCATACCGTAAAGGTGGATTCTCAAAGCAAATGAAAAACCAAGCATTTAGCGGAGAGGTCCGAGGATCAACACCAAGAACAACCTTTCCGGGTAAAGTTGGTTTTGGAGGACTAGACTCATTAGCTCGAGGCATATACGAGGGCGATTCGAAAGAAGAAGAGAAACTATTTAACATTGACGCAGACATTAAGAACCTGCTAGAATCATTAAATAAAAAGGAAGATACAGATGAAACACAATAAGAAAAGAAATACCGCTTTTCTTTACGAATGTCTGATTCGTGAATTAACAAAAGCAATTATAAAAGAAGACAAACAAAAACAAACAAAAGTCAAGGGTCTTTTGCGTGAGTTTTTCTCAAAAGGAAAGGCTCTTGGTAAAGAGCTTGATTTGTATAAATCTCTGCTTGAGAGCAAAGAGCTCAATAAAGACTTCTCTCGCCGACTTATGGTCGAGACCAAAAAAGACTTTAATGAAATTGATCGTAAGATGGTATTCAATGAACAGACAGCTTTGATCAACAAGATCAACAAGGCACTTGGAAACAACACGTTTTCGAACTTTGTACCCAACTACAAAGACCTTGCAACAATCGGCCTGTATTTCCAAAACTCAAACCTTGGAGCAAAGAAAAGAATTATGCTCGAGGACAAAGTGGTAAGTTTTCTTACCAGATTAGATGAAAACCAGACAGAAATGAAGCCAGTTGACTCTCTAGAGTTTAAAATGTTTGTGAAGAGATTTAATGAAACATACGAGCACTCATTGTTGAGAGAGCAAAAAGATCTGCTTAGTAACTTCATCGTATCGTTCTCAGACAACGGTTTGGGACTCAAGTCCTTTCTAAATGATGAGATTGGTCGCCTTAAAGAAGCCGTTAGTTCACACATCGTAGAAGGATCAGAAACACCATTGAACGAAAATTTTAAAAAAGTTAGAGCAAAGCTGGATAGTTATGCAAGAACACCTATAAACTCAAAGATTGTGGAAGAAGTATTCTACATTCAAGATCTTTTAGCGGAGGTAAAGAGAAATGCCGATTAATGTTACAATAACTGGTGAAGAAGAAGTCGAAGAGACAGAAGGATCTACAATCAAAGTTAAGATCGTCAAAGCAGATTCTGGAGAGGTCCCTGATGATGGTGGAGTAAAGATAGAAGTTGTCGAGAAAGATAGAATCGAAGCAAAGCTAAAACTCAGATCAGCCATCAACGGCGACTTGATGATTATGGATCATAAAGATATCGACATCGTTATCAAACAAGGAGACAAGAAGATCGTTGCATTTGCAAAAGAAACCTTATCTGATTTGGTATATGGAGCAGAAGCCCGTTTACTTGAGTACTTAAGAAGAAACGGCTTAATCGAGATTGATTCTATCCAAGGTGGTAATATCTATGGGTCTCTAGAGGGCAAGTTACAAGAAGGAAAGAAGACTGTCGAAATTACACTTATGAAGATTTCTGAGTGGATGGAATCAGAAGAGCCAATGATGTCTGGTCGCACAGGATACGATGATATGCAAGATGACCATTTACTTTCACCAGACGGAGAGTTCTCCACAGAACTTGGAGAAGTACCTCACGAAGAAGAGAAGGGTTCAATCAGACAACACAACTTATTCGCACCATATATGTATGGGAGATACACCTATGAATAATCACAGACTTATAATGGAAGGCTGGAGGCAGTTCCTTAGCGAAGATACCGGCAATCAAGAGTCAGGCATCTTGACCGGAGGCATTCTTCAATACTTTACCAACATCATAAGAGAAATGATGGAAGATAAAAGAGTTGTAAACGCTGCGAGTCAACCATATCCGCCAAATAAAGAAGCATATCATGAGATTAAAAAAACAATGCCCGGATATGATGATTTTATAAAGCTTGCTGGGCCTGAATATATGTGGTTTACAAGGCACATGAACAAGTATATTAATAAATCTTCAAGTACAAAAAGGTACTTTAAAATCTTTAAATCTAGGTCAACCTTGTTTAAGAAATTAAAAAGTTTTAAACTAGAAGTCACCCAAGCAAATAGACGATCCTCTAGGTTTTATATAGGATCTACAGGCGGATCAATGAGCACAGATGGAACAGAGTTGACTATAAAAATAGAAGTAAGTGGCTTTATTGAGCCATGGAATACAAAAGATAATTTTTCATGGATGTATGACTTTAAGCACGTATTACAGGGAGTAACTCAACACGAAGTTGAGCACATAGCTCAGGGATTGCGCGGAGAGCCTATGCAAGACGTTTTAAACATGTCGTTTGTCGCAATAGGAGGGAAGCTTTCAGACAAATCTAAAGACCCCTTTGAGCTATTAGCTAGCCTTATAATGGACATAGCCTTCCAAAGAGACGACACCAAAGAGCGTAAAGAAAGAGTTCTCAAAAGATGGGAAAAATGGCTCAAAGCAATGCAGTATGTAATAGACAGCCAAAAAGGAAAAGACGCACAAGAAACAGTGCCTAGCAAGATAATAACGTACTACTCTCAAGAAATAGAACAGCATGCTTATGCTGTAGGATTTGTTAGAACAGCAAAATCTATAACGGCATCCAGGCTAAAACAACAACTTAAGAACGATTATCGATTCAAGAAAAAATGGTTTTCTATGTCAAAAGAAGATCGAAAAAAATGGAGATCAAACGAGAATACCAATAATTTTATCAACCAAGTTGATACTAAAATGAACTACCTTAGAAGAAAAGCTAGAGGCGAGAAGTACGAGAAGCAATTATTTGATACAATTTATCAATTAGATGCAATTATCAAAGATTATGCCGCCCGTCGTTTTGGAGGGATTTCGAGACCTTCAATAAACTTGCTAAACCCGGGACGACGTCTATGAACAATCACAGACTTATAATGGAAGGATGGAGAGATTTCTTTCGAGCACAAACAAGAGGTGGTTCGAACCCTTCAAACTTAACGCCAAACCGTAACTATGATAAGTTTACTCAAAAATATGACTACTTCTATTATAAAGTACCATACTTCACAGGCAGCGATAGATACAAGAAGCTAAAAACTACTAGTTTAGATGAATTGGCTCAAATCATTGATAAACATAGACTTGGCGAAGAGTTTTTGGTAAGACCAAACATGATGAGTTCGACTGGTGAATTTTATAGTTGGAAGAAGTTTAAATATTTAAATTCAAAAGTAGAAGAGATTAAGAAACAAAAAGAAGAGGCTGAACGTAAAGAAAGGGAAGCTCGAAGAGCTGCTATCGAAAAACAAAGGGGCAAGCCTTCTGCAGATTCGAAACTAGCTCTGGCGAGTATAAGCATGGATGATTCTATGACTCTAGTCCTATATCACACAGAAGTCATTGATAGTGATGGACTTCCGATGGTTATAGGGATGATATCCATAGCGACTATGTTTGGGCCCTGTATTCCAAACACACTTCAGGTAAAATTCGCAGCCGTTGCTGGAAAGTTTCAACGTCAAGGCTTTGGGTCGATATTGTATCGACTAGCCGCAGCTTATGCAAAACTTAATTTTAGAGACGGTGGGATATCATCAGATCATACGTCTGGAACGAGCATTGACGCAGAAAAGAGGTGGCTCGCTATCCGTTCAGATCCAGAGTTCTACAAGAGGACTACTCCTAGCGGTAGTGATGAGTTTGATTACACTGGTAATCGAACACCAGATGACAGGCAAGATGATTGCGAAGATTTTACAGATAGAGGTGCGGTCACATCTCATAGCTTTGGAGTCAATGACAAGTCTGTTGAGGTATACAAAGATCTCACACTTGCAGACGAGTATTTTCAAACTAATGGTAGATCATATAGGGCATCAGAACTTCACGATAAAGCGTTCCGAGTATTTGGAAAAAGCTATGCGAATAGGACGCGCACATGAACAATCACAAACTTATAATGGAAGGATGGCGAAAGTTCATCAATGAATCTCGAGCATCCGTGACCGAAATACAAGGAAAACCAATCAACATGTTTTTCTATTCTAGAAACTCTCCAGAGTTTAAAATAATTCTTTATATTATAGATGAAAAGCCTCGTGGTAGAAAACTTGCTAGAGTTATCGGAGGTATAGAGTGCATTGAGACCGAAGATCCTTGTATACCTAAAACATTGCAAGTCGGAACATCATATAGAGACTCTGACTTCGCCGGAATCGGACTTGGACCTCTTTTGTATGATCTAGCTTTTTTCATCTCACAATCTATGGGACATGGACTAACATCAGACCGACAGACCGGGTCCAAGAGTGGTGCTAGAAAGAGATGGTCTAAGATAGAATCGGATCCAAACTACGAGAAGCAAAAAACAAAAGCCGGTAACGAAAAGTTTGATTATTACAACGACACCCCCGATGATCTAGATGATGATTGCAGTTTGGATATTTTTGATCCTGACTCAAATGCAACAGATCATTCTTTCATCAAGAAAGATACCGGAAATACTCACGATGTACTCATGAAACTTGAAGCTAATCATATGGACTATTTAGATAGCATTGGCGACCCTTCAGCAGTACAAAGATTCTTAAAAAATCTTAAGAGTCAATCAAATGACCTTTTTAGCGATGAATACGATATGGCGAGTTATTGATATGAAATCTTACAAACTACACAAAAACTTTCGAAAGTTTCTTTTGAACGAAAGCGCACACTCAGAAGGGCTATGTCTTTACCATAAAGGTGATGGGGCCAACTATCAAAGAATAGTTATTTACAAACCAGCTTCCGATGAATCGCGACAGACCAGCAGGTTGTTCTTGGACACCGTTATAGTTGGTGCAATCTCATTTGAAAATACTAAAACAGCCACTTCCGAACCGTGTATCCCCGAGACATTTCAAATCAATACAGTTCACACACATAAGGACTATGAAGGTCAAGGCTTTCAAAAACTATTAATGGATTGCGCTTTTTATGTGTTGGGCAAAGAAGACAAAGGTTTGACCTCAGATCACGTCACCGGCACAAAACAAAAGGCGGAACGTGCATGGGACAAGATTGAAAAATCAGGCGAGTATGAGAAGAGAAAAACAAAAGACGGAAATGATGAGTTTGATTACATATCCCAAACGCAAGATCCGGACGATGATTGCGATATGCCGTTCAAATTTCCTTCAACTCACCATAGCTTTAAAAAGAAAAACCTATCAGACTCAAAAGCACAATATGAAAGCATGAAGTCTAATCACGAATCTTTTGTCAAGAAGTTGAAAAGGATGAAAGGTGCCTTTGAAAACATGTTAAGTAACAGATCTAAAGAAGATTTCAACGTAAGATATCGCGGACTTTAAATGGAAACACTCCACTTTATTCTTGCCGCTTACGGCATGACTTTTATTATTATACATGGAAAGATATTTGAAGACATCCGACCTTCAAAGGACTATACTAAAAAATGGAATACTTTATGGCATTGCCCTCTGTGTATGGGTTTTTGGGTTGGAGTCTTTATTTCATGTCTTTCTCCGTACACTGAACTATTTAGTTTCGAGCGTTCATTTGTGAATGCGTTCTTGCTTGGCTGTTTATCGGCTGGAACAAGTTATTTAATTTCGGTCTTGGTCGATGATTTCGGCCTAAGACTATCATCAAGATCAGGGGGTGAGCATGTTGGTGATTAAGCGTTGGGTTTTACAACCTGTCCGTCGCTGCTGCAGCGGATCCTAGCTCGGGCGGGTAGCGCCCGCCCACTTTTTTAAAATACTGGAGAACAATAATGAAAATTACAAATGAACAACTAAAACAAATTATTAAAGAAGAGCTGAATTCTGTTCTTAACGAAGGTGGAGTAGCATATTCTGGTGTTGTTCTTGATGAACCAAGCGTACAAGCCCTTAAGCAGGCAGCAGAGAAAATGGGAGTCCCTGAAGGATTCGTTTTTAATACAAAAGCTGGGGCTCCTTTGCCTCACCATATGACTATTGTACCGTTTAGTCCAATCGTTCACCCGAAAGGGAAGCATGATCTCAGTGCTGATTATCCAGTCGGCGGAGAAATACAATTAAAAGTTGTATCAATTGGAATGTCTGATAAAGCTATGGCTGCAATGGTTGAGCCACCAGCACCAATCCACAAGAAAGTAAAATTTCCACATGTTACTATTGCTATTCCGGAAGGCGGAAAACCATTTAACTCAAACAAGATTCCTCAAGAAAACTTTCAACCTATTGAACCGTTTATGATCAAAGGAGTCGTTGAAGAGGTCCCAAGCTAATGTCTAAAAAACTACTAAGAGAATATCATGCACTATGCCCAGACGGCATGTGTCAAGATCTATTGACCGAACGTGAAAAGCGAGAGATCAAAGAAGAGGGTGCAATGTACCTCACCGGTCGTATTCAAACTGCCGACAAGAAAAACGGCAACGGACGTAAATATCCAGAGAAAGTTCTTAAAAGAGAAATGAACAATTACATGACTATCGTCAACGACAATCGTGCATGCGGCGAACTTGATCACCCAGATGATTCAGTCATCAACCTTAAGAACGTATCTCACATGGTCACTAAGTGCTGGTGGGAAGGCAAAGACGTTATGGGCAAAATCAAAGTCCTTGATACTCCTTCTGGTCGTATCCTTAAGGATTTGATTAACGCTGGTGTGAAACTTGGAATCTCATCTCGAGGACTTGGATCAGTCAAAGAGTCAATGGGCGAAACCATTGTTGAAGATGACTTCCAACTTATTTGCTTTGATATCGTATCAGAGCCATCAACTCCCGATGCTTATGTATATCCCGGAGAAGGATCGAAGAAAGCATTCAAGTTCTCGACAAGATTGCGAGAACAAAAAGAAAATAATATTGACAATCTATTTAAGAAGATTCTTGGAGACTAAATGAACAAAGAACAATTAAAGAAAACCCTTAAGCCTCTCATCAAAGAGTGCATCAAAGAAGTTATATTCGAAGAAGGGGTTCTCTCTGGAATCATTTCCGAAGTTGTTAAAGGTACGGGCGGACAACGTATCGTCGAGACCCGACAACCTCAACAATATCAAAAACCACAAATTGATCACGAACTAGAAGAACGTAAAAGAAAAGAACGCCGACGAAAGATGCTTGACTCAATCGGTCGAGACTCATACAATGGCGTTGATTTGTTTGAAGGTACAACTGCATTATCAAACAGAGAGAGCGGTCGCTCATCAGGACCTAGTGGCTCAAAAGCTTTAGAGGGTGTATCTCCAAACGATCCCGGAGTTGATATTTCAGCTTTCGGATCAAGTTCGGCTATCTGGTCAAAATTAGCAAAGGGAAAATAATGGCTACCAATTACAAGATGAAGCCTCGCAAAGGCGAGAGCATGGAACGGTTTATTAAAAGATTTACCAAAAAATGTAAAAAACTTGGAATCATTCAAGAGATGAGAGACAAGAAGCACTTCACTTCTGACTCTGAGAAGAAACGACTCGCTCGTAAAAAATGGAGAGCGAACCTCAAGAAGAAGAAGCAATAACTATTTAGTCCTAAAGAGAGGGAAGAATTATGAGTTCAAATATTTATACCGCAGGATTAAACCATGTTGGATCTTACCAAGTAAGTGGAAAACCTTACCTAAGTGGCTCCAATATGCCGGGCGACCAAACAACATCGTTGAATTTTCAATTTCCATCTGTTTCTAAATCAATAACGGTTAAATCAAACTATGCGCACCCTATTCGTGTTCATTTTGCACCATTTTCAACAGGCGTATCGCCATTCGTAAAGGGCGCCACTACAAACAATAATTTTGTTACAATCGCAGCAAATGGTTCACAAACATTTGATGTAAAATGTAAGGAGATTTTTATCTCAAGCACAAATAATGCAGCAGGAACTACAAATGACGATGTTCAAATATACGCAGAACTTACTACAATTCCAGCGGAAAGAATGTTTAGTCTAGACAATGTAGAAGGAGTGGCGACCTAATGAGTTTTAATTATACAACCGGCCTCAACAACATGGGGTCGTTTCAAGTATCAGGCAGACCATGGCTCAAAAACGTAACAGGTTTGGCGGATGGAAGTACTCAATATATAAAGTTCCCAAATGTGACGAAGAAGATTAAGGTCAAAAATCACACTGGCTCTGGGGCTCTTAAGATTGGCTTTGCCGACAACGCTCGGAGAGGCTTTGATATGCCCGGAGCGACACCTGCCGATCGATTTGAGGGAACGTTTGCGTCTTCGGCTGCTTTTACAATATCTTTTTGGATAAAACCAACATCCTCAGCACTTCTAGCTAGGGTTATTGAACTCGACGGAGGTGCGGCAAACACAAGATTGCAAGGGACTGGCACTGGAGCTTTAAAGTTTTTTGTTGATGGCTTCAGCCTCAACAGCTCTAATGGTTTTATTATACTTAACGAGTGGGCCCAAATAACGATGGTGATAAATGATACAGACAACAAGGTTTATGTAAATGGAGAGTTAGCAGTGTCCAATGCCGGCAATGGGACCGGTGCTGGATCTTTCACGGGACTAACAATTGGTGCTGATACCGCAAACTATGATGATACTTATGACGACATGTACCTATTCAACACGGCCTTTACAGCAGCAGAGGTTGCTGAACTTTACTCTGCAGGAGCTTATTTTGACCCAAGAGACCACACACAAGCAGGCAATCTAACTTCTTGGTGGGCATTTGAAGACAATGCTTATAGAAATTATTTTACAACTGCCGATACGGCATCGACAATTAACGACCGTATTGGAAGCAATAACTTGACAAAAGTCGGTACAGGAACTGGTGTTTTCGTAAACGGAAGACAGCTAGATACTGCTGTAAACTCTCATTCAATTACAATCCCTGCGGGCGAAGAACTTGAGCTAAACGTAAAAACTAAGTCAATGTTTTTATTTGCCGATGGAGCCAATCAAGACTTTGATGTATACGCTTCCTTGACCAATGTACCGATCGAAAGAATGTATGATTTAACTGGAACGGGAATCGATGAGTAATGGCAAAAGAATTTGGATGGGCATATGTTGTAGGATCCCAAGCGTCGGGTCCTAAAGGCTCGATTCAACTATCGGGTGACTCAACTAAGTTGGATCACGATCCAAACTTGGTCTGGTCTGACGAGGACAACGCGCTTCTTATTTCCGGAAATATCATTGCTCACAACTTCGAGATTCAAAATCAAACCCAAACAGTTTTTCACTTTGAGGTTTCGGGATCATCAATATTTGGAGACACAGAAGACGATCTACACCAGTTCACAGGATCTCTAGACATCACAGGCAACGTTACCGCTGTAAAGTATTATGGTTGGGGTGGAGATCTCGATGGTGTACCTATCAACTATGCGACAAACTTTGCAGACAATCGAATCGTTACATCAGTTACTGGAGACACAGTTAACGCAGAAGAGAACCTCACCTTTGATGGCGCGATACTAAATGTGTCTGGTGATATAAATGCTATTGAGATTGACGCATCTCAATTCAGTGGTACGATCGGTCTGTTTGATGAACTAGAATCTGATGTGATGATCGCCAATGAACTAACCTCCTCAGCTCTTTCTTCATCTACAGCAATTGTTTCGAACTCAACCTTTGGAGATATTGTTCTCACAGGTAGGATCGTTGACGCAAACGGAAATGTAATCTTGGGAACGCCAACTGCTCAGTCCGAAGTCAACATCTCGAACACAAACTCTGGAGCCACAATATCCTCTACTAGTTTTAACTCGGTCAATTCTTCCAACGCTGTTGGTATGGACTTCGCCGTTATAAGCCAAGGCATAGAACTCGACACAAATGCATTCGTGGCCAAGGTTGCAGGAGTTGGAGTCGGAACGAATCAGCCAGCAAAGAAGATGGAAGTCTTCGACAACACTGGTGCACAACTAAGACTATCATCTCTTGGAGCGAACCAAATTATTAATGGCGGATTCTTATTCAATCCACTGAAGCATCACACCGACTTGGAGACCAATACAGAAGGAATGTTCTCAATTACTCCGACAGGGCAACGAGTTGGGATCAACAATGTTTCTCCCGAGCATGCATTGGATGTATCCGGAGATGCAAGGATAACGGGCAACCTTATCGTCTCGGGCACTTTATCAGCACGAGTCACAGACTTCGCAGTATCTGCAGACACTCTGACCTTTGGTGACGAATCCTCGGACTCAATCATCGTAAACGCTAAGACAATGTCTACTCCCAATGATCTTGAGATCAATAACATTCTTTTTGTCTCTGCATCAACAGTTGGTGTTGGATCATACTCCACAGCCAAATTTGGCGTAACATCTACATCAAACCAACTAGAGCTTGGAAATGGATCTGAGAGCCTATCTATAAGCGTCACAGATGCCTCCACAAGCATTTCTACAAACAATTCAAGTATAGACATAGGCAACAATACAAAAGTGCTTGGAGAGCTTATAGTGGGCTCTAATGGCGATATAGTTTTGAACAATGCAGGTCAACTATCTTCGTCCGTTTCAGTATCGTCACACACGGGTCACTTTACCAATATTACATCAAGCAACATTGCGAATGGTGATACAACGATATCCAATGACAATGTAAGCACCACCACTGTAGACGCAACAACCGTTAATACTTACTGGGTCAATGCGGATGTTATTGCTGGGCGACTCACAACTGGAAACCAAACTAATATTTATGCCTTGGGCACTTTGTCCTATCTGGATGTTGCGAACACAACTAAACTACAAGGAACATTGGCTGTTGGAACCAATAATGCTACTAGAAAGGTCGAGATCAAAGATGGCGAAGCCCAACTAAGACTTACAAACACAGTACCAGTATTTGGAATATCAGATTATACGTACGCAGATATGCATGTAAATGATAGTGGAGACCTTTCTATTGAACCATCATCCGGAAAGGTTTATATTCCTAGCTTGAACTTGGCTAACGTACCGGACGGTCATTCATCAAAAGTTCTATCAGTCGACGAGAATGGCAACATAATAAAGGTTATCAACCAACCCGGTATTGAAGTTAGAAATAGAATCGAGACAACAGCCAGTTACAACATGAAGACAGACGACTACTTCATCGCCCTTAAAGTAAACGAACACTCTGTAATTACTTTACCAGATGCCTCTGCTCTAGCGAATGGACAAATCTTTGTTCTAACAGATGAAATTGGATCTGCAGAAAACTACACACTAATCATAAGAGCGAGAGAAAATCAATTGATAGATGGCAAAATGGAAATTGTCTTGGTTTCCCCTCGATCATCTATAAGTATATACACTGATGGGCAGTCAAACTTCTTTATGTTCTAATCTCTATAACGTCGATGCTACCGAAAGAATAGAAGTTTTTTAAACTTTTTTTAACGTTTAGAAAGTTGTTTTCCAAACTAGTAAAAATTTATTTACTTTTCGCATCTTTCGGGTGTAGTTATGTGTACCCTTCGGACGACACAATTGTGTATTCCCGGGGGAATTGCTTTTGATACAATTGTTTGTATCAAAGGTCACATTATTTTACTATTATGGAGGAATAAATAATGGCTAAAAATTTTAATAATGGTGTAATCATATATGACGCTCAAGTTGAACGTTTTGATATGGTTGCTTTGCCTGCTGAGAACATTGAGTTCCCGCAAGGCGTAATGAAAAAATTGGATTACTTTTCTGACGAAGTTGCAATGCCTTTGGGTGTTTGGACTTGCGAAACTGGTCTTTTGGCTGGTGAAGAAAATAAATTGGCTCGTATGGGTCACGTTCAAGCACACGTAGACTTTACCGCTACCGGTTTTGCTGGTGCTACTTCAGATCGTGGACTTATCCGTTCTGAAATGGCTGCAGACAAGTCTGAACTTGCTGACTTGATTTCTGACGAAGAAACTCGTGCATTGGGCGTTGAAGCTGGTCTTCAAGGTCAAATCACTTCTAACGATTCTGATATCGCTACTAACGCTGCTGCAGTCTTGACCGAAAAAGGTCGTGCAGAAGGCGTAGAAGCAGGTCTTCGTGGTGACGTAGATCAAAACTCTGCTGATTTAGGTGCTGAGGTTTCTCGCGCACAAGCTGCTGAAGCTGGTCTTCAATCTTCAGTTGATGATAATGCTGCTGCAATCTTGACCGAAAAAGGTCGTGCAGAAGCTGCTGAACAAGCAAACGCTGCTGCAATTTCTTCTGAAGCTGGAACTGCTCGCGCTGCAGAACAAGCTAATGCTGCTGCAATTTCTTCTGAAGCTACAACTGCTCGTGCTGCCGAAGCTGCTCTTCAAGGTGATGTAGATCAAAACTCTGCAGACTTGGCTTCCGAAGTAACTCGTGCTACTGGTAAAGAAGCAGAGTTGGAAGGCGATATTGCTGCTGAACAATCTCGTGCTGAAGGTCAAGAAACTTTGATCCGTGGTGAATTCGCTGCTGCTGACGCTTCCCTTAAGGGCGAAATGCAAGCTGAGATCGATGCAGATGTACTTGTTGAAAAGACTCGTGCTGAAGCTGCAGAAGCTGGTCTTCAATCTTCTTTGAATACTGAAGCTGCTACTGCTCGTGCTGCTGAACAAGCAAACGCTGCTGCAATCACTGCAGAAAACGTTCGTGCTGAAGCTGCTGAAGGTTCTTTGGCTGATGCATTGCAAGATGAAGAAGATCGTGCACTTGCTGCTGAAGCAGGTCTCTCTGGTGAGATTGCAACTGAGAAGGGTCGTATCGATGCTATCTTGAATGCTTCTTCTGCTGATGCTGATTCATTCAAAGAAATCGTTGATTTGATCAACTCTGTTGATACTGAAAACGATGCTGCTTTTGCTTCTCACGTTTTGGATTTCAATGCTGCTAAGTCTGCTTTGGAGCAAGCTGATTCTGATGAACAAACTGCACGTATTGCTGCTGTTTCTGGTGTTCAATCTTCTTTGGATGCATACGTAGCTTCTAACGACGCTGCTCTTGCTGCTGAAGAAACTCGTGCTCTTGCTGCTGAAGTAGGCCTTCAATCTGGTTTGGATGCTGAAATTGCTTCTACCAACACTCGTTTTGGTTCTGCAACTTCTGATCGCGCTGCGATCCGTTCAGAGTTTGCTGCTGCAGATCAATCAATGGAAGATGCTTTCACTGCTGAAATCGACGCTCTTAAAGTTCAAGATGGTACTCACACTTCTGATATCGCTGCAAACGCAGCTGCAATCTCTGCAGAGACTTCTCGTGCTTCTACTGCAGAATCTGGCTTGGCTGCTGATATTCTTACCGAAAAGAATCGCGCTCTTGGTCAAGAAGCTGCAATCCGTGGTGAATTTGTTACTGCTGATGATGCTCTTAAGGCTGAGATGCAAGCTGAGATTGATGCAGATGTACTTGTAGAAAAAACTCGTGCTGAAGCTGCTGAGCTTGTATTGACTAACGCAGTTTCTGCTGAACAATCTGCTCGTGAAGCTGCTGTAAGTGCTGAAGCTCTTTCTCGTTCAAATGCTGATGATGCTTTGTCTGCAGATATCTTGACTGAAAAGACTCGTGCTGAAGGACAAGAAGCTGCTATTCGTGGCGAATTTGCTGCTGGTGATGTTTCAACATTGTCTTCTGCAAATGCTCACACTGATTCAGAAATCTCTACTTTGGAAGCTGCTGTTGAAGCTGCTGCTAATGCTGAGACTGCTGTTCGTGAAGGCGAAGAAGCTCGTATCGAAGGTAAGCATGATGACTATGTAGTTTCTAACAACGCTGCTTTGGCTTCTGAAATTTCTCGAGCACAAGCTGCTGAACTTGTAAACACTAACGCTATTTCTGCTGAACAACAACGTGCTGAAGCTGCAGAAGAGTCTTTGGCTGATGCATTGCAAGCTGAAGAAGATGCTCGTATTGCCGCAGTTTCTGCTGAAAATACTGCTATGCTTGCTGCTGTTGCTGGTGTTCAAGCTGGTTTGGATGCAGAAATTGCTGCTACAAACGCTGACTTCATTTCTGCTGGTGCTGGTCGTGATGCAATCGCTGCAGATTTGGTTTCTGAAATTGCTCGTGCACAAGCTGCTGAAGCTCAAGCTCTAGTTGACGCTAAGGCTTATACTGATGCTGAAATCACTTCATTGGAAAATTCTTTCACTGCTGCTCTTGATGCAGAGATCGCTGCTACTAATGCTGATTTCGTAGCTGCAGAACAAGCTCGTATCGGTATGAACACTCAGTTGACTGCTGATATCGCTACTGCTAAAGGTGAAGCTATTGCTCACACTGACGCTGCTGTTGCAAGTCTTGTAGATTCTGCACCTGCATTGTTGGATACATTGAATGAATTGGCTGCTGCAATCGGTGACGATGAAAACTTCGCTGCTACTGTTGCTGGTGATATCGCTACTGCTAAGACTGAACTTGAAGGTCAAGTTGACGCTGTTGAAGCATCTTTGTCTGCGCACGAAGCTGCTAACGTAGTATCTTTTGGCGATGCATCTACTGATCGTGCTGCTATCCGCTCTGAGTTGGCTTCTGAGAAGTCTACACTTCAAGGTGAAATGGCTGCTGCTGATGCTGTTGTAACTGCTGCATTCCAAGCTGCTGACTCTGCGATGGAAGCTTCTTTCTTGGCTGATATGACTGAGTTGGAAGGTGATCTTGAAGACGAAGTTGCTGCTCGTGCTGCTGGTGAGATTGCTATAACTGCTTCATTTGAAGCTGCGGATGATGCTCTTCAAGTTGCTTTTGAGGCTGCTGATACTACGATTTCTAGTAACTTAACTAGCGAAATCGCTCGTGCGACTGCAAAAGAGAACGAACTCGAAGCTAAGCAAGTTAAAATGATTGATGGCGAAGTAAAAGTTAGCTTTATCACTAATGCTGTTGCTTCTGCTTCATTGACTTTGACTGCTGATGATCCACTTTATATCATTCAAAACAATGGTGCGGATTCACTTGCTGTACTCCCAGTTCTTTCACCAAACTACAAAGTAACAGTTTCTTTGGCTGCTGCTTCTACTGAAGCGATGGAATTCACTGCTCCTGCAGGTAAGACTATCGATGGCGAAGGTGATGGTAAAGTTAAGTTGTTCCCAGGATCTTCTGTTACTTTCATTGAGCACGGTGATGTATACTACATGATGTAATAACATCTTGAGCTAATCCTCAATGCTATTGAGCATTGCTCACATTGGCCCCGAGGAGAAATCTTCGGGGCCTTTTTTACAGACACTTATTAATAATGGAGGAAATAAAATGTCTATGAAATTAAATAAATCTAATGCCGGTTTAACTGAACCTGATAATGGAAGTGTCGGCATCCTAAGCGAAGGCGACTCTGCCGGTGCTAGTGCACTTATTGTCGTTGGTTTTGCTGAAATTGAAGTTTGGGGAGAAAAGTCGATCAACGACGGAAATGGATATTGGCTAATTGATACAGTCCAAGGCAACGGCTTCAATGATGCGGTTGACCAGGGCATGTCCCCGCAAGACACTCTTACCGTAAATTTGGCGGATTGGGTCGATATATTCTTTGTATCTAAATCTGGACAAGAAGAATCAGTTAGATACTTTTTTGTTGAAGATGCTGTTATCGCACCAAATATTTTGCCGGGTCATCAGACAGAAGCCTTAAAACTTGAAGATGTATCTGATGTTCCAGCGTTTACCCAAGCAGATGCAGGGAAGATTCTTTCTGTGAATGATCAAGGAAACTTAGCTTGGATTGCTAGATAAGGAGATCTAAAAATGAAAAAATCTAAATTATTAAGAAAAATAGCATACCCAGCTATACCTCAATATGCAGATGGGTTTGTTCCCCCTGCAGATCATACTTTCAAAATGTCGGTTAATCTTCGTGGAGTTAGCATAAAAATCTACGGTTTCGACGGAAGTAGTTGGACCATGATTCACGACACAGATGGCGTTATTAGTGATTTTATCGCAGACGTAATTTATCAAAAGTATTACTTTGAATCAAAAACAGGATCACAACAAACCGTTCGAGTTTCTTTTTTGTCTTCAGAGAATGTAGAAGATGTTCATAGTTTTGACTTAGCCGTCACAGACAATACTAGAAAATTATATCACTTCGATGATGTCCCTGTTTATCGTAGTGATGATGAAGGTAGATTTTTAACGATCATGTCTGATGGAACATTAAGATGGCTTACTGAAGGAGACTCTTATATTGTTGAATCTGAAGGTGAAGAAGGTGAAGAAGGTGAAGGTGGTAATGGCGGCGGTGGTGGAGGCCAAGTAATTTCTGGTACTTTCATCGAAGAACTACCAACTGCTGCTAGTAATTTGTTCAAGAGCGCTACCATAACAAATGGAATCTTCTCGCAGACCGATTCTTCGTTTGCTAATCGTGGTGCAACAAAGGTAGATTTGAACATCGAAGGACTCATGAATTATTCTGGTAATTCTATAGATCCTAAAGAGTTCACTCTATCTTTCTGGGTTGCTGCGGAGTCGGAGCTCAGCACCGGCCACAACTACTTTGGAGGTCGCTTTAACAGCAACAAAGAACTTAGGCTCGCTGCGGGTAAAACAAGTGATGGGTTCCTACAATTCCACCCGATCATTGGAAACTTGTGGACAGGTACTCCACAAGCCAAGTCTAGTATTCCTTTCGCGCTTGGACAATTTCAACATTGCGCCATAACTTATGGCTTGAGTCCAGGTTACACTGATAAATACGATCTAAAAATATTCATCGATGGTGTAAAGGGCGGAGAAGCTTTGCAAAAATCTTTCCATGTTCTTGACAAATTAAATGGAAATGTCTGGTTTGGACTTGGAAGATCTTCCTATGGATCTTCTTACAATGGTCTAGGAGGACAGTTCTCCCTTGACTCTGTACAAATCGCCCATGGTGCTTTGACTGAATCTCAGGTTGCTGCTATTGCTGCTCAATCTGATCGCCAGATGTCTATTCAAACAGCTGCTTTGCAATAATTTCAGTTAATTCTATCTGAATAGATGCCCTCGTGCCTTTGGTGTGGGGGTTTTTTCTTTTTAAGCCTTCTTTTGTACTTTAAAATCTATTTACACTATTTATTGGAGAAAAACAAATATGGGAGATGATTTAATGTCCAACATGCTAGAACAGGCAATTGCCGATGCCGCCGCACTTAGAGAGCAAGCGATTAAAAATGCAGAACAATCAGTTCTTGACAAGTACTCGAAGCAAATCAAAGAAGCGGTTGATCAAATGCTTGAAATGGATGGTGCTACAACACGAGCAGAAGAAATGATTGCCGAAGCAGAAGATGAAATCATGCAAGAAGAAGAAGCTGCAGGGATGGGTGGAGCTGCACCAGCTGGTGAATCAGCAACCATCGAAGCTCCAGGCGCTTATGATTCTCGACCAGGCTCAGAAGATGTATACGTCAAAATGTCTGCAATGCTTGATAATCTTCCATTTGATGAAAACGATGAAATTGAACTTGACTTCGGAGATCTTGATCCCGAACCACTTGACCTCTCACAAGACGCAGAAGGCGCTACAGACGACCTTGGTGGCTTAGATATGGGCACACCTGACGATGCTGCTGGAGACGATCTGGGTGGAGATTTGGACCTCGGAGGAGATGATGCGGGTGGAGATGATGACCTCGACCTTCAACTGCAAGAAGTCCTCAGTATGCTTGAAGAAGAAGACGAAGCTCTTGAAGAAGCCATGCACATCGATCAGGATCCTGAACTTGCTGCTCTCGGAGGAGTGTGGAGACACAACCGATCAAGAGAAAAATTCAATGCAGATATGGCCGAAGTTCTTTACGACGAAGACTCAGAAGAAGAGTCCGAAGACGTAAACGAAGAATTAATGGGTCAAGTTAACGAACTACACGAGACAGTAGATTCTCTGACGCAACAAAACTCACAATTAGAGCGCGTCCTTACCAAGTTGGAAGTCCACCTTGAGGAGTCTTTATTGTCAAACGCAAAACTTTTATATCAAAACCGCACACTAGCTGATGCCTCCCTGAATGAGCGACAAAAATCTAAAATTGTCGAAGCCATTGCTAATGCGGAGTCTCCGAAGGAAGCTAAAAAACTTCATGAGACGCTCAAAGCTACAGTGGGATCGACGCCTAACAGCAAAAGAGATCCACAATCACTTAGCGAGTCCGTCAATCGACGTTCGAACTTAAGTTCTATGTTGAATTCGAGACAAAACATTAACGAAAGCAAGCAAAGCGCTGACCCATTCTTGGCGAAGATGCAGAAGCTTGCAGGCATAAAAAAATAATTTAAGGAGATTTTACAATGTCTATTATCGAAACTCTTACAGAAGGGATGGTTAACCGCAACTTGCAACAAGAAGGTGCCGCTCTTTTGAACAAGTGGACCGCAACCGGTCTTCTTGAAGGCTTGTCTAGCGACAATGACAAGCACAACATGGCTCGTTTGCTTGAAAACCAAGCAAGAGAATTACTTCGTGAGTCTAGTGGAATGGGAGCAGCTGGATCTGTTGAAGGTTTTGCCGCTGTTGCTTTCCCAATCGTTCGTCGTGTATTCGCCGGATTGATTGCTAACGACTTGGTTTCTGTTCAACCAATGTCTCTTCCATCTGGATTGATCTTCTTCATGGACTTCACATTCTCAGGTAACCTTGGGAACCAAGCCAATGACGTCAACTCTCGCTTTGGTAACGCAAAGGACACTTCTATTTACGGTACCGCTCAAACTGGTTCTGGTGTTATTGGTGGTGTCGATCTTGTTGATTCTACTTTTGGATCTGATCTTTCTGGTCCAGGTCGTGGTGGTTCAACTGGTTATGCTTATGCATCTCCAACAACTGGATCTAATGCTTTGGATTCTTCTGGTAATAATGCTAAAATGAAAACAACTTTCGTCCTAGATGGAGCAGTTAGCGAAGCTAATGCTAAACTCTTAGAATACGACGTAGATCTGTTGTCTAAGACTGACGGAACTTTGAGTGTTATCGTGGTTGAAATTGACGAAGATGCACTTCCAAACGCTGACTTTGATAACTTGTCCGCTATTTCTATCTTGGATCTCGCGGGACACACTAGTTTGACCACTCCTTTGATGCCGGCATTGAACAGCATCCTTGGTGTTGCTTGTACAGATTCTAACTCAGAACAAGTTCGTCGTTTGACTCGTAAAATTACAGCTGCAGAAGCTTCATATGGTAATGCGAAAGATGGTGTTAGACTTATCATTGTTACTCAAGGAACTTGTACACTAACCACAGCAGCCAATCTTGGCGCTGGTGTTACCAAAGACAACATCGAATATCCAGTTAAAGATACTGCTACTTCTGCTGGAACTGGTGGCGCAATCGACACATTCTCAATGGTACTTGAAGGATCTGAAGATATTCCTGAGATCGACATCAAGGTTGACTCAACCGCTATCACAGCACAAACCAAGAAGTTGAAAGCAAAGTGGACTCCAGAATTGGGTCAAGACTTGAACGCTTACCACAACTTGGATGCTGAGGTTGAATTGACTTCTATCCTTTCTGAGCAAATCGCTCTAGAATTGGATCGTGAAATCTTGGCTGACCTTGTAAATGGCGCAACTGCTGCGACTTACTACTGGTCTCGTTCACCTGGTTTGTTTGTTGATCGCTTGACTGGTGCTGAACTTGGTGCAACTTCTGCTGCTCCTGACTTCACTGGTACTGTATCTGAATGGTACGAAACTTTGATCGAAACTATCAACGACGTTTCTGCACAAATCCATCGTAAGACTTTGCGTGGTGGTGCTAACTTCGTAGTTGTTTCTCCTGAAGTTGCAAACATCTTGGAATTCACTGCTGGTTTCCGTGCGAACGTTACTGCTGACGCTGATAAAGGCGACATCGGTGCAGTTAAGGCTGGTTCTTTGAACCGTAAATTCGACATCATTGTTGATCCTTACTTCCCACGTAACGCTATCTTGGTTGGACGTAAAGGTAATTCTTTCCTTGAGTCTGGTTATGTATATGCACCATACGTGCCTCTGCAAACAACTCCTACCATCTTTGGACCAGAAGACTTCGTTCCTCGCAAAGGTGTTATGACTCGTTACGCTAAGAAAATGGTTCGTCCTGATATGTACGGTCTTGTTATCGTTCGTGGATTGTTGGGTGAATCTGGTTCCTAATTCGCAACTTTCATCTTGAAAGTTAGAATGCTAACAAAAAGAGACCCTCGGACTTCGGTTCGGGGGTTTTCTATTTTTAAAGACTATTTACTATGAAAACGGGCTCATAGCCCATGAACTTTATTATACTTAAGGAGATTATATTATGGCTAAAGTTGGAAGAGCGGCAAGAGTCGCAAGTCGTCAAAGAGTAGAGGCTATTTCAGCCGATAAAACAATTGCTTCAGCAGAAACTGGGGAGCTTTATTTTGTTAATGCTAATGCCGGAAACATTGTAGTTACTTTACCAGCTGCTCAAGATGGCGCTTATTTTAAATTTATCTTATCTGCCGACAATGGCGGTGGAACTACATTCACAATTCAATCTGCTGACGTAGATGTTGATGGGATGCTGATTCGAATTGATACAGCTGATCATTCTGGTGCTGGAGTAGACAAAGGCAACAGCAGCGACAAGAAAGTAGTTTTTGGAAATGCTGCTTCTGCTGGTTCATACGTAGAGATTTATTGCGACGGATCAGAATGGTTTGCTCACGGGATTGCTCACGATGGTTCCCTTACATTTGCTGCTTAACAAGAGGTGATTAATGGGTCGTAGATCAAAAAGAAAAAAGCTTCTATTACGCAAACACCGTCTTTTGGGGATCGAGTTAGATCCCCAAGAGGCTCGTCGTGTAGGGCTTGGTCATATTATTGACGAACAAGAAAGAATTAAAGCCGAAGCTGCAGAAGCAATCAAAGAAGTCGTTGAGACAATTGAAGAGGTCGCAGAAGCAGTTGGGGAAACAATCGAAGAAGCCGTCGAAGAGGTCAAAGAAGTTGCGAAGAAAACTAAGAAGACCGCTAAGAAAGTAGCTGAGGTTGTTGAAGAAGCAGTAGAAGAAGCATTTGAAACTGCTGCGGATATCGTTGAAGAAACAAAAGAAGCTGTCGAAGAAGTAAAGAAAAAGAAGACAACTCGCAGACGTTCTAGAAAATCTTCAACAAAGTAAAATAATTAAGTTTCATTTTAACCTCCTTTCCTTCGAATGCCTTAGCATTCGGAGGTTTACTTTAATTTAAACTATTTAGA